>Ga0272441_10000803_pt1 | contig 69219 bp, 65 predicted proteins | sample SSMProp6N_FD_193582 | JGI IMG/M metagenome (GOLD analysis project Ga0272441, IMG submission 193582) | Marine sediment archaeal communities from Little Sippewissett salt marsh, Falmouth, MA, United States - SSM-Prop-6N | ecosystem: Environmental > Aquatic > Marine > Wetlands > Sediment ...
CCTCTACTATTCTTTTTCGTAAATCCATTGATATTGTTTTCATGACCATTATTATCGGTCATTACTTTATTGGCTATAGCTTTTTGTGAATTGCTCTAACCTTTGATCTTTGTCATTCAGTATTTATTTGACATTTTGATTTTGGAATTTGGAATTCACGTCATCACATTACTGATTAAAAAAAAAGCCCCCTGAACATCTTTTCAGGAGGCTTCGGCATTTTATTGGCAGACGGATCAGTCATCGATCTCCGCCCAGAAAACGGCAAATCCCATATGGTCGAGCGGCCAGTCTTCCCAGTAATCCTGATGGCCTTTATACATCGCCAGAACCATGAATCCGAACATGTACTCATCCAGAATATTGTAAGCGAACAGGTAAGCGGTTAACTTTTCCCAGGCATCCGGCATCTCACTGACCGTTGCGTAAATAAACGGTCCCACATAGTAGTATTCATCCTCTCCGCCGCCGACATGACCCGGAAACTCTCCCAGAAAGAAATCGCCGTCACTGTAAAACCGAAGTTCTTCATCATCGATAATCTCAAAGGTATCACAGTAATCCTCCACCCCGACGATACAAAACACCGTGGCATCAAACTGCTCGCCGCTGATCGTGGCATACGTGTTGCAGCACAGCCCAAACACCAGTCCCGCGGCCAATAAAAAGCTGAGCAAAAAAGACTTCATGATAAACATCTCCTCAATTCCGGTTCCCGGTAAAATTATCGCAATTAACTATTCTACTTTATTTAACCGGGAAACACAAGAAATAATTATTTTCATAGGGCTTTTTCCCCGAAACGCTCAGATTTTTCAGGCGGAACAGCCAAAGACCGCGGTTTTAGAACCATCATCATTTTTAAAAAACGGTCTGGAACATTTTTATTAATATTGCAGCCAGATTTTGAAATTTTATATCCATCCGTTTACTCCGCTCAACCGAGAGCACTGACCTCTTGAGGCTATCGTCAAAAGAAAATTGCTTTAGTTTAAATGATGGATTCCGATCGCGTACATCTCATCAACCACGGTCCAGGCGGATTTGTTATCTTTTGCCTTTGTTCGGGCGTTTTTCCGGATATTTTCCCAGGCGATGGTGCGGTATTCCCGGTTCATCTGGAAAACGACCTGTTTGATACCGTTTCCCATCAGAATGCTGTACAACATCCTTTTAAACGGCCGGAACCCGGGATCCATGGCACAGGGGCCTGTGGTAAAAACGGCTGTAGACGGATTTTTTTTCCGCAGCCAGGTCACCTCGTCGAGAAAATGTTTTTTGCTGGAACAGGTGGATAGTACCAGCAGCTGATACCCGGGATAGGGAACCGTCCCGTCAAGGTCGGTACTGTCCGGTTCAAAGTCGTAAAATTTTTTCTTTTTCAGAAATCCGGGGTACGTTCTTTTCACCTTTCCCTGATAACCGCTCACCTCGTCCTCGGACATGGTGATAACATATCCCGGTGTCTTCTGCATTCTGAACGGCAAAGCTTTTCCATCCTTTAAAAAGGCCGGGCCCGCCCCGTAACGGGCATGGGTAGCCACGAACAGAATTTCACATTCTTCCAGCGCCTGCCGAAAACCGCAGCGGTCCAGGATCAGTCTCGCTTCAACGGATATCCTCCGGTTCCGGATTCGGAATGCCGACCGGAAAAACAGCGCGCCCGGATCGGGGGAAACGGACACTGGCGCAAGATCAGCGGTCCCCACCCCCAGACCGATAACCAGGCGGTTGTCGGCCAGCAGGGCATCCAGATAGGCCGGCGGCGCCGGCAAAACAGCTTCCGCCGGATGACAGCGCTGTACCGTCCGGCAGACCTCCGTGACCAGACGCCCGATATGAAGCTGCGGTACCGGTCCCGCAGGAACATTGACACCGCTTCGGGCCAGGGAACAGCCGCCCACGGAAAGTCCGTAAAACAAAATCAGCAGAAACACGGCAATCCTTTTCATTTTGCCGGTCGCCGGCTGAAAAGAACAGCTGTCCCGGTTCCGCGGAAAAGAACCCGATGCTTCGCTATCGCTTCGTCTAAAAAAAACATCATAAAAGAAAAAAATTGTCTGGAAAGCATCCACGACTGAACCGTCCCGAAATCAGGCGGAAGAACAGAACCGATTACGACTCAAATTCTCCGGACTCGATCATTCTTTTGAACTCACCCAGTATCCGTGCCGCCACACCGCCGTCCAGCACCCGGTGGTTAAACCCCAGAGAAATATGAAGGATCGGTGCTGTTTCAATACTGCCGTCAACAACGACCGCCTTTTCCTCCACACTGCCGATACCGAAAGTCACGGACTGCGGCCAGAGGGGAAAAAAGTTCATAACACCCAGGGCGCCCAGGTTACTGAACCCGACGGTTCCGAAAAATTTTCGAAACAGCCTCTGATTCTGACCAATAATGCGAAATATAAAATATTTCATAAAGGAAGGCAACAGGTTAAAAAAAAGAATCGGTTTAATATCCGAACGCTCTTTAAAGGGCGTTCGCGCCATTCCCTTCAACTCAGCAGCAATCTCATCGACGGATTTTTTGTCCGCACTGCGAATAATGGGTGTCGTCACAAATATTTCCCCGTTTTCCGTTTTTTCAACCGCAACAGCCATATCCACATCATCCGGAAAGAAAATCTTTTTGCGCAGAAACCCTCTGCCCAGCACCGCATTCATGATCGGATAGCGGTGTTTTAAATTGGCCGCCGTTTTGATCAGCACCGATGAATAGCTCAGCCGGTGCTTCAAACAGTACGCCTTCAGCTGATCCGCCCGGGCATCGGCGGTGATGAAAATAGGCGCAATACGGCTGACCAGATGAACATATTCCCCGATCGTACTTCTGACACCGGAATAACCTATCCGTTTCATATGCTTCGTCCCGAATTTCTATATATTCCCTTTGCACCAAGAATGATAAAAACCGTTTGCATAGCTCTAGCAGCATCTGCTGTTCCTGTCAAGCCTTCCGCAGCAGGCCGTCCCCTGATGTCCAATCATGGCAACGAAAACAGCGTTTTGGTATTTGCCGCAGTAGCTGCCGCAACCGCTTCCAAAGACACATTCTTGATCCGGGCAACCGCCTCGGCCACCTGCTTGACATACGCCGGTTCATTCCGCTGGCCCCGAAAAGGCACCGGAGCGAGGAAGGGACAGTCCGTTTCAATCAATAACTTATTCATGGGAATTTTTTTAACCACCGCATGCTGTTTCCTGGCGTTTTTAAAGGTAACGGTTCCCGGGACAGATATATAGAACCCCATATCCATACATTTAAAGGCCATTTTTTCATCTCCGGAAAAACAGTGAATCACACCGCCTTCAAGACCGCTCCTTTTCTCCTCCAGGACAGCAAGAGTCTCGTCATGGGCATCGCGGTCATGAATAACCACCGGTAGCTTCAAGCTTTTCGCGAGGTCCAGCTGCGCCCTAAAGGCGCGGACCTGATCCGCCCGCGGAGAATGGTTCCGGAAAAAATCAAGGCCCATTTCCCCCAGGGCCACCACTTTTTGATGGCCCGCCTGCTGTTCAAGGAAATCCAGCGCGGCCGCGTCGAGCGAAACCGCATGATGGGGATGAATGCCGATAGCGGCGTAAATAAAGGCATGGGCCTCGGCGATGGCTATCGCGGCCCGGCTTTCCCTGAGACCGATCCCGATGGTAATAATATTTTCAACACCGGTTTCCTGCGCCCGCCGGATGACCTCCGGCAGGTCATTAGCAAATTCCGGCAGATCCAGATGGGCGTGGGAGTCGATCAGTTTTATCATATCAGCAGTAAATAGTTAAACTGTTCTCCTTGTTCACATCCAATACTTGGCGATCCGACCTGGCTTGCACCACATTAAAGGGTTCAAAGAATCAAGGTTGCCAGGGAACAAGGGTTAACATCAAAATAAAAACAGATGTTTAATTCCAAATTCCGAATTCGTCACTCCGCAATCACTTTAATCCACACCTTTCTGCTTCGGGGACCGTCAAACTCACAGAAATAAACAGACTGCCAGGTCCCCAGCGCCAGCGACCCGTTTTTGATAATAACGGTTTCGGAACATCCGAAAAGGGACGACTTGATATGGGCGGCGGAATTTCCCTCCATGTGGGCATACCCGTCATCAAAGGGAATCACCGTGTTTAACTCTTTTAAAATATCACGGGGCACATCCGGGTCCGCATTTTCATTGATGGTAATGGCGGCCGTCGTATGGGGCGTAAAAATGGTGCAGATGCCGTTTTGAATTCCGCTTTTTTGCAGCACCTGATCCACTTTTGCGGAAATATTGATCATTTCGGTACGGGCGCCCGTTTTGACATCTATTTCATCCATCATCACCTCCGGTAATCATTATCTCAAAAACCATAAATGACAATCATTGACAATCGGAATAAAAACAACCTCTTTCCGGACTCATCACACGGCACTGCGCAAAGCGCATAGCGTTACACCAAAGCACGCACTGACATCTTTGCTCTTTGCGCCATGCGCTATGCCTGTTTTTCAGCTGCCGCACAATCACACAAACCATAACCCGAAAAATTTGGTCATAATAGTTTTTACGCCATGCGCTTACCGCTATGCGCCATGCGCTTTGGCCTGCCTCAGTACCCGGACCTTGGCATCGATCAGCTGCCGGTGTTCCAGATCAAGAATACGGGCCAGCTGATGCACCAGATAATCTTCATGTGCGTCCAGCCGGCCGTCTGCGTATACCACCGACCAGACCATTTCAATCACCTTCTCTTTTTCGGCCGGGCCATAATTCTCCTTGATCATTTTCGCGAAATGCCAGAGATCGATACTTTCCGCGCGGCGCTGATCGGAAAGTGCTTTGATCTCGCTGAACACTCCCGGAGCAATATTAAAATGGTTGTTCATCAGCGATGCAATCCGCTGCTCCTCTTCGGGCGAAAATTCATCATCCGCATGCGCCATTTCCAGCAGCAGGGCACAGGTGGCAATCTGAAGCTCTTTTTCCGAAGTGTATTGCTGTGCTTTGCTTCCGGCGTCTCCGCCCCGGCACAGCAGATCCTTAAAAACTTTCAGCATAGCCATCCTTTCTTTTGCAGATCTCTGCAATAAAATGCCGGCATAACAACTGTCATGCCGGCATCAAAAACATCCAATCTTCGATGTCGTTAATAGGCTTTTCTTCCGGCAAGACCCTTGGTCGCTTTGGTGGTCTTTCTGGCTGTCTCTTTCGGGCGCAGGGCACGGGTGGCTTTTCCGGCCTGCCACATTTCGGAATTGGCCATGGCATCGAGCTCCTTGGTCAATTGCTCCTTGTAGTTGGCCCTGCCGGTTGAAGAAAGGACCCGCTTGGTCTCGGCGCCGGTTTTGACCCGTTTATATATTTCTTTAAAAACCGGCATCACCGCCCTTTTAAATTTCGGTTTCCAGTCCAGGGCACCGCGCTGGGCCGTGGCGGAACAGTTCAAGTACATCCAGTCCATCCCGTTCTCATCCACCAGACGGATCAGGCTCTGGGTCAGTTCTTCCACCGTTTCATTAAATGCCTCACTGGGGCTGTGTCCGTTCTTTCTGAATACGTCATACTGGGCCTCCATGATCCCGGCCAGCGCGCCCATCAGGACACCGCGTTCACCGGTCAGGTCACTGTAGACCTCGTTTTCGAAAGTGGTGGGAAACAGATATCCGGATCCGATGGCAATGCCCAGCGCAAGGCAGCGATCCTTGGCCTTACCGGTAGCATCCTGAGCAACCGCGAAACTGGAGTTGATTCCCGCACCGGAAAGAAAATTACGGCGCAGGGATGTCCCGGAACCTTTGGGCGCCACCATCACCACATCCACATCCGCCGGCGGAATGACCTTGGTCTGGTCCTGGTAAACAATGGAGAAACCATGTGAAAAATAAAGGCAGTTTCCAGGGGCCAGATGCTTTTTAATCCGGGGCCAGATGGCCTTTTGCCCAGCATCGGAAACCAGCATTTCAATCACGGTGGCCCGTTCCACCGCCGCCTCGATATCAAAAAGTGTTTTTCCGGGTTTCCATCCGTCTTTAACCGCCTGGTTCCAGTCTTTTCTGAACTTTCTGGACTGGCCGACGATGACATTAAAACCGTTATCTTTCATATTCAGCGCCTGGGCCGGTCCCTGGACACCATAACCGATCACGGCAATGGTTTCATTTTTGAGCACCTTGCGGGCCTTTGCCATGGGAAACTCTTTTCGCATGACAACGTTTTCCTTAACGCCTCCGAAGTTTATTATCGCCATATTCTCCCACCTCCTGCATTAAATTTTTTGATAGGGTTGCTATTCATGATGATTGTCCATGTGATAACAGATACCGACATAATTCCGCGGGTTATTAAAAAGATGTATTCTACCCTAATTCCCCTTATCTTACAAATACTTATTTGTCAAATCGTCCCGGCCATCACCCGTTCAAAAATGAATAGCCTTGACAAAAGCACCAATTTATAAAGAATGTTTCTTTAAGTATTTTCTGAAAACAAAACCACGGCAACGACAGCAGATGACGCCTGCAGCAGAAAAATTTTCCCTGACCGACCGAATAACGGCGGCCGGGTACATCTTCGGCATCGACCTGGTGATCTGCATCACCACCCTGATCGGCCGCAAAAACACCCTGCGCCTGGGAAAGGGGATCGGCACCCTGATTTATACTTTCTCCCGCCGCACCAAAAACAAGGTCCTGCACAATCTGGGGCTGGCCTACGCCGAAGAAATCTCCGTAACGGAAAAAAAACGCCTGGCCAAAAAAGTGCTGCAAAATTTCGGCAAAAACTGGGCAGAGCTTTTCTTCTGCGGTGGACCGTCCAGGGACCGGGTCCGGAATAAAATAGTGATTGACGGGATAGAACACCTGGACAATGCCCTGAAAAAGGGGAACGGAGCCGTTGCCATCAGCGCCCACATCGGTAATTACGCGCTCATCGGCTCAGTTTTTTCAAAACGGGGCTATGATTTTCACACGGTCATTCGGGACCTCAAAACCGTTTCCGGATCCATCGCTTACACCCGGGCCCGTGAACGGATTGCGCTCCCGTCACTTCCCACCCTGCCGGAAAAACAGTTTTACAAAACAGCCCTGAAGATACTTCGGCGCAACGGCATTCTCTGCCTGATTGCGGATGAAAACAAACGCCACGGCGGGGTGTTCGTAAATTTTTTCGGCCGACGCGCTTCGACCGCTCCGGGCCCGGCCGGCCTGGCCCTGCGGACCGGTGCCGCGCTGGTACCGGTCTTCATGGTCCGCAACTGCGACGACTCCCAGAAAATCATTATTGACCGGGAAATTCTTTGGCAGAAAACCGGCCGCCCGGAAACAGACGCTGAAACCATCACGGCATCCTTCACGCGAAGAATAGAACATTACGTCAGGGAATATCCCGATCAGTGGCTCTGGACAAATTTCCGCTGGCGGACCCAGCCGGAGGGCCAGTCAGGGGAAGCAAAAATCAGAAAGAAAAAAACAATCCGAAAACTGACAAAAAAACTGGCCGGAAAGATTCGCCGCCCGTAGCAGTTATTGTTTCTGTTTCAGCTGCGGTTCTTTAGCGACGATACTGTCCAGCACCCCATTGATGAATGCACTGGATTTTTCCGAGCTGAATTTCTTGCCCATCTCAATCGCCTCGTTGAGTGTCACCCGGTAGGGAATTTCCGCACAGAACAGAAACTCAAAAACCGCCGCCCGCAAAATGCCCAGGTCCACCGGGTTGATCCGTTCAAAGGACCAGTTTTCCGATGCCCCGGAAATCCGCCGGTCAATCGCCGCCCGGTTTTCACAAACCCCGCGGACCAGAAATTCGGCAAAATCGGCAATCTCGGCGGGATGAACATGTTCCGCAAAAAAAAGTTTTACCCCGTCATCAACATCTGAGGCGTTCATTTCGAACTGGTAGAGTATCTGAATCGCAATCTCCCTTGATTTTCTTCTATTTCCCAACAGACCGGCCTCTCTTTAAAAAATTTAATTACCGGAATGCCCTGCCGTGTCGGCGGGGCGCATCACATCCAGTTGTGTTTTGAAATTCGGTCTTTATCCTTTGGCATTTACTTGCCATTTGCGTTTTGGCCTTTGGCAGTTTGGCTGAATCGCAAGACCCCTTTCACAAAACCACCTGGCACCGGCATCCCTGAAAGTTCCAGCCGTACAGACAAACAAATTGGCCCTGAATAAAGCTTACTGTTATTCAGGGCCAATTCGGTTTTTGCAGCAGCTGAAGGCTATACCTGCTTTAAAACATTCACCATTTCAATCGCACTAACCGCAGCATCCCAGCCTTTATTGCCGGATTTGGTTCCCGCTCTTTCAATGGCCTGTTCGATATTTTCCGTGGTCAGAATACCGAAAGAGATCGGCACTTCCAGCTCAAGTCCCACGGAAGCAATTCCCTTGGTCACTTCGGAAGCCACATATTCAAAATGAGGGGTGTCACCGCGGATGACGGCCCCGAGGCAGATCACGGCATCATATTTGCCGGATTTGGCAAGCTTTTTGGCGGTCAGCGGAATTTCAAAAGCACCCGGAACCTTGACGACCTCGATATTTCTCTCTTCCGCACCGTGCCGCAGCAGGGCATCCATACTCCCCCCCAGCAGTTTATTCACGATAAAATCGTTAAACCGGCTGACAATAATCGCAAATTTATATCTCTTTGCTTCGAGCTTCCCTTCATATGTCTTGACCATAACATCCCTTCCTTTACTTAAGATTCGGATTTTTTGTCATCAAGATTTAACATATGCCCCATTCTTTCCTTTTTGGTGGAAAGATACCTGACATTCTCGGGCTTCGGCGAAATTTCGATGGGCAGGCGCTCGGTGATTTCCAGACCGTATCCTTCAAGCCCTACTATTTTCTTCGGATTGTTTGTCAGCAGCTTGATTTTTTTTATGCCGAGATCCCTCAGAATCTGGGCGCCTATACCGTAGTCCCTGAGATCCGCCGCAAACCCCAGGTCTTCATTGGCTTCGACCGTATCCCGGCCTTTATCCTGAAGCGCATAGGCTCTGATCTTGTTTAAAAAACCGATGCCGCGTCCTTCCTGACGCATGTAGATAATAACGCCTTTTCCGTACTTGGAAATCATGCGCATGGCACTCTCCAGCTGCTCTCCACAGTCACACCGCAGGGAACCGAGACAGTCTCCGGTCAGACACTCGGAATGCACCCGGACCATGACTTCTTCGTCTTCCTCCCACGCCCCTTTCACCAGGGCGAGATGATGATGAATATCCACGACATTCTCATAGACAATCATCTTGAAATCACCGCCGTATTTGGACGGCAGATGCGTCTCCACCATTCGTTTCACCAGAGACTCTTTTGCCAGCAGATACTGAATGATATCCGCCACGGTAACGATATGCAGGCCGTGCTCTTCGGCAAACTTTTTCAGCTGCGGCATCCTGGCCATGCTGCCGTCATCATTCATGATCTCACAGATAATACCCGCCGGTTTTAACCCCGCCAGCCGGCAAAGATCCACTGACCCCTCGGTCTGGCCGGTTCTCCGCAGCACACCGCCCGGCAGGGCTCTTAATGGGAAAATATGTCCCGGACGGCCCAGCTCATCGGGTTGCGCACCGTCCTTTACCGCCGTCAGAATGGTGTGGGCCCTGTCCGCCGCTGAAATCCCGGTGGTCGTCCCCTTGACCGCGTCTACGGATACGGTAAACCCGGTCTGGAAAGAGGACGTGTTTTCCTGAACCATCAGGGGAAGGTCCAGCTCCCGGCATTTTTCGTCGGTTAACGACAGGCAGATCAGCCCGCGTCCGTATTTTGCCATAAAGTTTATGGCTTCCGGGGTAACCATTTCAGCCGCCATGGTCAGATCGCCTTCATTTTCCCGGTCTTCGTCGTCACTCAGGATAACCATCTTTCCATTCTTGATCTCTTCGATGGCCTTTCGTACTCGTTCAATCGGCATTTCTTGTCCCATCCTCGCTATACAGTTAAATGATCAATTTCGTGAATTACATAAAATCGTACTTGGCTAAAAACGCTTCGGTCACCCCGGTTTTATCGCTGTCCGTACCGGTCATCAGTTTTTCAACATATTTACCAATGACATCATTCTCCACATTGACCGGATCTCCCTTCTTCCGCAGGTGGAGCGTGGTATGGCTGTAGGTGTGGGGAATAATCATCACCGCAAATGTCTTGTCGGAACAGCTGTTCACCGTCAGGCTGACACCATCCAGGGTAACGGAACCTTTTTCGATAACGTATCTCATGATATTCGGCGGCGCCGTAAAAACCAGCCGGATAAAATCATCCTTTTTCTCAATGGCTGTCAGCACCGCCGAACCGTCCACATGGCCGGAAACCAGATGTCCGCCCAGGCGGTCTGAAAGCCGCAACGCTCTTTCCAGGTTCACCCGGTGGCCGGTCTTGCGCAGGCGCAGGGTTGACCGTTTAAGGCTCTCGGGAGACACGTCCGCTTTAAATCCGCCGTCGACAAAATCCGATACCGTCAGACAAACACCGTCAACGGCAATACTGTCGCCGGCACCGATCTCTTCAACCGGAATCGCGGTTTTAAAGGTAAACTGCTTTCCGCTGCCCAGGCCGGTGACCTTTGTGACTTCGCCGATATCTTCAATCAAGCCGGTAAACATATTAACTTCCCAAGGTTAAAATTACTGAAAATACTTGGAGTCTTTAAAAATAAAAATAGCGCAAATGATTCACTTCAGGCACTTCAGGCACTTTAAACTTAAAAAATATATTATACCACATATCCCTCAATAAAAAAATCGGAACCGCTTCGGTTCAGCCGGATCCGGTCAATATTTACGGCACCGGCAACATATTCTTTGCCCCGCCCGCCGACCATTCCGAAAGCTTTCTTTCCGCCGATGATCTTGGGCGCGTAAAACAGAATGACCTTGTCCACGATTCCGGCATCAAGGGCTGCCCCATTCACCTCGGACCCGCCTTCCAGAAGGATACTGGCAATTTTCCGCCCGGCCAGAATTTTAAGCAGTTTTTTCAGATCAATCCGCCGGTGCGCACCGGGAACAGCCAGGACCTGAGCACCGATCCGCCGGATCTTATCCGCCTTGACCGTGTTGGCCTTTTCTTCCAGAACGGCCAGCATCGTGCGTTTCGCAAAATCCGGCTGCAAAACATTCGCTGCCAGGGGAATCTTAAGCCCGCTGTCCACAATGATGCGGAAAGGGTCTTTTCCCGCTTTTTTGTAAAGCCGCACATTCAGCAACGGATCGTCCGCAATCACGGTACCGACCCCCGCCATCACCGCGTCCGCCTCATAACGCATCCGGTGAACCCGCTTTCTGGAAGTTTCACAGGTAATCCATTTGGAATCTCCGCTGTAGGCCGCAATTTTTCCATCAAGACTCAGGGCGGATTTCAGCGTGACAAAAGGAACCTTTTGGGTAATATATTTGATAAACGACTCATTGAGCCTTTCGCACTCCCTGGTAAGAATGCCGCAGCAGACGCTGATTCCGGCCCGTTTCAGTTTCCGGATGCCCCGCCCGTTGACGGAGGGGTTGGGATCCGTCATCCCCACAAAAACCCGCTGAATCCCGCTTCTGATGATGGCCTCGGTACAGGGAGGTGTTTGGCCGAAATGGGAACAGGGTTCCAGGGTGACATACAGATCTGCGCCCTGGGCCCTTTTTCCCGTTGTTTCAAGGGCGTTTATTTCCGCATGGGGACCACCGAAAAAACGATGATAGCCGGTCCCGATGATTTTTCCTCTCTTCACAATGACCGCACCGACCATGGGATTGGGACTGACCCTTCCCGCGCCCTTGCGGGCCAGTTTCAGCGCCTCCCGCATAAAATATTCTTCTTTTGAAGCGGCAGTCATTTTTGAAACAGTCTAAAAAATATTGAATTGGAGAAAATCAAAGCCATAAAAGTATTTTGAGTTTCAATGTCAAATGCCGAAACTCAAATATTTGCCCCCGGTGTTTTGAAATTTATTTGACATTTTTCATTTGGGCATTGACATTTCTCCTTAAGCTTTGTCCTTGACCAGGGTCTTTACCTCTTCCATAAAATCACTGATATCCTTGAAGGATCGGTACACGGAGGCAAACCGGACATAGGCGACATCATCCAGGTCATGCAGTTCCTGCATGACCTTTTCGCCCAGTTCGCTGCCCTTGATCTCTTTGGCTCCGCGGGAAACGATGTCCTGCTCGATCTTGTCGGCGATTTTTTCAATGGCTTCGATACTGATGGGTCTTTTCTGGCAGGCCTTGTTCATGCCCTCCATTATCTTGCTGCGGTCATAGGGCTCTCGGCGACTGTCTTTTTTAACGACCAGCGGCAGTTTTTCCTCGATTTTTTCATGGGTGGTAAATCGTTTGGCACAGCCCAGACACTCTCTTCGGCGGCGAATCACTTCACCGTCTTTGCTGATCCGGGAATCTATCACCTTATCTTCAAGGCTGTCACAGTAAGGACACTTCATCGCGTTTTCCCCCGTTAATATTTCGTTAGTTGAATGTCGGACTCTTCCAGCAGGGCCTCGGTCAGATCATCGGGATACCCTTCTTCATAGATGATCTCGCGAATACCGGAATTAATCAGCATCTTGAGACATATACTGCACGGCAGCGTGGTACAGAACAGGATCGACCCTCTGATACTGATGCCATGATAGGCCGCCTGAATAATCGCATTCTGCTCTGCATGCAGCCCCCGGCACAGTTCATGCCGCTGGCCGGAAGGCACCTGCATTTTTTCCCGGATACAGCCGGTTTTCTCGCAATGGGAAAGTCCGGTCGGCGCACCATTATATCCGGTCGCAAGAATACGCTTGTCCCGGACAATGACGGCACCGACCTTGCGCCGGATACAGGTCGACCGTTTGGAAACCAGACGGGCAATACCGATAAAATACTCTTTCCATTCCGGACGCTTGTTTTTATTCGACATGGCAGTATTGAAAACAGTTGATCAACAGGGAGGGCTTCAACAGGATCAGCCCGTTATTTTCAGGAAGACGCAAGCAACCGGGCTCAGAAAACCCGGCCCGGGCGGATTTTACTTGAAATTTCTATTTTCTATTTCAGCGATCAGGTCCAGCCGCTGCTGGTGCCGGCCGCCCTCAAAAGGAGTTTCCAGCCACACCTTGAGTATTTTGACGGAAAGATCCTCTCCCAGATCTTCTGCCAGCACCAGGACGTTGGAATTGTTGTGCCGCCGGCACATCTCCGCGGTCTGCAGGTTATGACAGAGCGCTGCCCGGACACCTTTAAATTTATTTGCGGTCACCGACATGCCGATTCCCGAACCGCAGATCAGAATACCGCGGGTACAGGCGCCGCTTTCGACCGCGGCTGCCACCCTGGCGGCGTACACGGGATAATCGGTGGAAACCGCCGAGTCTGTTCCCATATCTTCCACCGGAATATTCAGGTGTTCAAGCATCTTCCTGAGTGCGCCCTTCATCCGGAAACCGCGATGATCCGAACCGATGGCAATCCTGATATCCGTCATAAGTTATCCCTGATACCGCTGAAAAATCAAGGTTGCATTGGTTCCGCCAAAACCGAAGGAATTGCTCATCACCGTCCCCACCTGCCGTTCCCTGGCCGTATTCGGCACATAGTCCAAATCACATTCGGGGTCGGGCGTCTCATAATTAATGGTGGGCGGCACCACACCGTTTTTGATGGTCAGCAGGCTGAATACCGCCTCCACACCGCCGGCCGCGCCCAGAAGATGCCCGGTCATGGACTTGGTGGAGCTGATCCACAAATCCTGAGTACACCCGTTAAACACGCGTTTCATTCCCTGTGTTTCACAAAGGTCATTCATGTAGGTGGACGTGCCATGGGCATTGATATAATCGATATCCTCAGGGTTGAGCCGCGCATCCTTCAACGCCAGCTTCATACAGCGGGCCGCGCCTTCTCCGCCCGGTGAAGGTGCGGTAATATGATGGGCATCCGCATTACAGCCAAACCCGGTAATTTCTCCGTAAATATCCGCGCCTCTTTTTTTTGCCGTTTCCAGCTCTTCAAGCACCAGAATTCCGGCACCTTCCGCGATGATAAAGCCGGTCCGGTCTTTTTCAAAAGGACGGCTGGCTCTTTCCGGTTCATCATTACGGGTAGAAAGCGCTTTCATCGCACAGAATCCGCCAACGGCCAGAGGCGTAATGGTCGATTCCACACCGCCGGCAATCATGGCGTCCGCGTCACCGCGCTCAATGATCTTGAACGCCTCCCCGATCGAATGGTTGCCTGTGGCACAAGCGGTCACAATACTGGAGTTCGGCCCCTTGCAGCCGAAATACATGGAAATGTGTCCCGGCGCCAGGTTAACGATCAGCATGGGAATAAAGAAGGGAGAAATCTTTTTGGGCCCCTTTTCCAGCATCAGAGAGTGATATTTTTCGATGGTCTCAAGTCCGCCGAGTCCTGAACCAACCAGGACACCGACCCGTTCGGCATTCCCATCGGTAATTTCCAGACCGGAATCGGAGACCGCCATCTTTCCGGCCGCCAGTGCATAATGGAGAAAGGTGTCCATCTTTTTGATTTCTTTTTTATCCAGATAATCCTCGGCATTGAAATTCTTGACTTCTCCCGCAATTTTTGAAGGAACATCCTTCGGATCAAAACGGGTGATCCGTTTGATGCCCGATTTTCCATTGCTGGCCGCATCCCAGTTTTCATCCTGCCCGATACCCAGCGGAGAAACAATTCCAATGCCTGTAACGACGACTCTTCTCTTTTCCAAGCCTTTAACTCCCATGAATTGGTTAATTGGAAAATAAAAGCCCGCCCGTTGGGTGGGGAAGGCTCTTATCGGTTTGTATGACTAAAACAGGTACAAACCCGTTGTGTAAAAACAGCGTTTATTCGGGCAAACGTTCCTTGATATAGTTAATGGCGTCCTGAACCGTCTGAAGCTTCTCCGCATCTTCGTCCGGAATTTCCTGCTCAAACTTTTCTTCCATCACCATAATCAGTTCGACCAGATCCAGCGAGTCCGCACCGAGATCATCCACAAAAGACGCTTCGGGAACAACTTCTTCCTCACCCACTGAAAGCTGCTCGACAATTATCTCTTTTACCTTTTGTTCTACTGACATTATCATTTCCTCCTTAGTTAACTGACAATTTTTCTGTATGTTATATCTCCTGTCTTCTGAACTTACATATACATTCCACCGTTCACATGAATCACCTGTCCGGTAATATAGTCGGCCGCACCACTGGCCAGAAAACAGACGGTATTGGCCACATCTTCAGGCAGCCCCAGCCGCTGTGCCGGAATCAGCGCAATCATGGCGGCGCGGTCTTTCTCGGGGATGGCATCCGTCATTGCGGTCTTGATAAAACCCGGCGCAACCGCATTCACCGTTATGCCGCAGTGGGCATATTCCCGCGCAATCGATTTTGTAAACCCCATGACGGCCGCCTTGGAAGACGCGTAATTGGCCTGTCCCGCATTTCCCATGGCACCGGTAACCGATGAAATGTTAATGATTTTACCGGATTTTTGCTTAAACATGCTGCGGATAATCGCCTTGGTACAGTTAAAAGTGCCCTTCAGGTTCACCTGCATCACCTGGTCCCACTGTTCCTCTTTCATTCGCAGAAGAACCGTATCCCGGGTAATACCGGCATTGTTGACCAGAATATCAATCCGACCGAAAGCCGCTGTTGTCTTTTTGACCAAATCGTCACACTCCGTCAGGCGGGAAACATCCATTCTGACGGCCAGGGCCTTGCGTCCGAGCGCCTCGATTTCGGCAGCCGCCCCCTGCAGACCTTCTTCATTGATGTCGGAGACAACCACATCCGCACCGCATCTTGCCAGCGCAAGCGCAATGACCTTGCCAATCCCCTGGGCTGCACCGGTGACGATCGCCACCTTGTCCTTAAGATCCATGATGAACACCCCTTTTTATAATAAATGCAATAATTGTGCAATCTTTTTTTACACCTACAACATCTGGTATTCGGAATGCATCCAGTCCCTTATACCAGCTTTTTACCGGCCGCTTCCTTGATCAGAAACTGACCGATCACATTCCGCTGAATCTGGTTCGTCCCCTCGTAAATCTGCAGGATCTTGGCGTCACGCATCATTTTCTCCACCGGATATTCTTTCATGTATCCGTATCCGCCGAAGATCTGAACCGCGTTGGTGGTAACTTTCATACAGACATCCGATGCAAACAGCTTAACCATGGAGGAATACTTGGCCATGTCCTTGGCTCCGGAATCACAGTAACGGGCCGACTGATACAGCAGGGCACGGGACGCTTCAATTTCCGTCGCCATGTCGGCCAGCATATGCTGGACCGCCTGATGGGAGATGATGGCCTTACCGAACGTTTTTCTTTCATGCGCGTACATGATGGTTTCGTTCAGGGCGCCGGCCGCAAGACCAACCGCCTGGGCCGCAATACCGGTACGGGTCTGGTCAAAATTTTTCATGGCCACGATAAACCCCTGACCTTCGCGGCCGATCAGGTTCTCCGCCGGGATTTCGGCATCTTCAAAGATCAGCTCACGGGTCGCGGAAGCACGGATCCCCAGTTTGTTTTCCTTGGCCCCGAAGCTGAAACCGTCATTGCCCTTTTCAATGATAAAGGCACTGGCACCGCGGGGGCCTTTTTTTGGATTCGTTTTGGCGATAAAACTGTAAATTTCCGCTTCACCGGCGTTGGTAATCCACTGCTTGACACCATTGATGACATATTTATCCCCCTGTTTTTTGGCGGTGGTCCGGATGGATGCGGAATCACTGCCGGCACTGGACTCGGTAATCCCGAAGGCCGCCAGACGTTTACCGGCGGCAATATCGGGCAGGTATTTCTTTTTTTGTTCTTCACTGCCGAAAAGCAGGATCGGGTAGGTGCCCAGGCCACTGGCCGCAAAACTCACGGAAACACCGATACACACCTTGCTCAGCTCTTCCACCACCAGACAATTTTCAAGATTGCCGAACCCCAGCCCGCCGTACTCTTCGGGGATATAGATCCCGAACAAACCGACCTCGGCCAGGACCTTCAGGATTTCCCAGGGAAATTCCCCTTTTTCATCCAGCTCCGCCCGCGCCGGAAGAATTCTTTCTTTGGCAATTTTACGCGCCAGTTCCACGATCTGAATCTGTGTGTCCGTCAAATTGTAATCAAGCATGTCTCCTCACCTTTCTGTCATTTACCATCTGAGCAGAGCCGCCCCCCAGGTAAAGCCCGCTCCGAAAGCATCCAGCAATATTAGGTTATTTTCCTTAATTTTGTTCTGTCGGTTCGCTTCATCCATGGCAATCGGAACGGATGCCGAAGATGTGTTCCCATACCGGTCGATATTCATGAAAAGCTTTTCCGGCGCCAGGTTCAGCCGCTTGCCGATCGCTTCAATAATCCGCGAATTGGCCTGGTGAGAAATCAGCAGGTCAACGGCATCCCCGCTCAGGCCGTTGTGCTTCAGCGCGGTCTGGGCCGCCTCTTCCAGCGACTTGACCGCAATTTTAAAGACCTTGTTCCCATCCATCCTGAGATAATGCTCTCTTTTTTCCAGCGTTTCTTCTGAAGCGGGCCGGGCGGAACCGCCCCCCGGCATATACAGCAGTTCTCCATACGACCCATCCGAAAAAAGATGGGTGGAAAGGATCCCCCGGTCGCCCTTTTCCTTTGAAATCACCGCGGCGCCGGCACCGTCACCGAAAAGGATACAGGTGCCCCGGTCCTCATAGTTGGTGATTTTTGAAAGCGTCTCTGTACCGACAACCAGGACCTTTTCGGCGTTTCCGTTTTTGATGAAATTGTCCGCCACGGACATCGCGTAAACAAAACTGGTACAGCCGGCGGAAAGATCAAAGGCCGCGGGGTGCCTGGCCCCGATCCTGTCCTGCAGCATACAGGCGACCGAAGGCGTACTCATATCGGGGGTAATGGTCCCCACAATGATCATGTCGATATCTTCGGGAGAAATGCCGGCCATATCAATGGCATTCATAGAGGCGTGATAGGCAAAATCCGATGAAGCCTCGCCGTTGGAAGCGATATGCCGCTCTCGAATACCGGTACGGGTAATGATCCACTCATCGCTGGTATCAACAATGGCTTCCAGGTCCTTATTGGTCAGTATTTTTTCAGGTGCGTATGAACCGGTTCCGATTATTCTCGATTTATACATGCGTCCGTCATTCCCTTATTCACTGATAGTCACGAAGCCCCCGCTCAACCGTTGCGCGCAACTATTCTGCTGTTATCGAAATAATTTCTTTTCCGTTGTAATAGCCGCATTTGGGGCAGATGCAGTGACTTCTTTTCGGCTCACTGCATTGCGGGCAGCTCACCAGATTCGGTGCTGTCAGTCCATCATGAGACCTGCGTTTATCTCTTCTGCTTTTGGAAACTTTTTTTCTCGGTACCGCCATTTTTCATCTCGCAAATTTTATTATTGGATTTACCCGCTCCTTTTGCCTTCACCCAAGGAACGGCCGGTTATAATTTCTTTTTATCTTTCAGCTTTTTTAACACACTGAACGGCGATGATTCCCGGCCGTCGGCCCGGGAACATTCACATCCGCCCGTATTCAGATCTGCACCACAGGTCGGGCAGAGACCGAGACAGTTTTCACGGCAATGCGGATACTGGGGCAGGTTCAGATATATCTGTTCTCTGATCACAGCACCGAGATCTATGTTCTCCCCTTCGTAATAAACCGTCTCCAGTTCCTCCGGCTGAAGCACCGCCTCCTCGGGACGCTCTTTTTCCGGACCGGGGTTGAAAACATACCGGAAACCGGCATCCAGTCGGTAGGGGAAATCATTCAGACACCTTGTACAGTTCAGCGTCAGCTGAACCCGGCATGTCGCCTGCAGAACAATTTCCGGGCCGCGGCGATCAAAAAAACCGTTCAGTTTTAACGGCAAAGCCACTGAAACAACTTCCGGCACATCCCCGAGCAGGCGGGTAACCAGGGTTTCATTCCAAGCGATCTCGATCTGTTTTCTGCCTTCCGGAATATCCTTAATCGCTACCTGAAAAACCTTTTCCATAACAAAAGTTAAGCGTTCTTCTATATAAGGATAAGGATTTTTTGTCAATAAATTTTTTATTTTATCATGCCCTGTCCTTTTTTTCAATGACAAAAGCGGGAGCCCGCCCGGACTTTTCCTTCGCGACCAGCGCCACAACCTTCCGTTTTAACTTCACAATATTTGACCGCCCCCAACCTCGGGCCGGAATGGCGGCGAAAACGATTGCTTTTGGATATCCCCATACCGTTGACAGCCCGGCCAAACCCTTGACACTGCAAATGGCCACCGAATCCGCTTTTGCCGGCAAAAGACCGCGGCAACATCTGGAAAAAGCACTCTAAAGGTCCAGAACTTCCTGAACATGGTTCGGAAAGTCGAGGTAAACAATCTTTGCCGGATTGATTTTAATCAGGGTAAAGGCCGGATCCGTGGGACCGTCCTTCCAGAAGACCGTCCATCTTTCGTTCCATTTTTCCTTGCGGATCGTATCATCCGTCACAATTTCCGCATTGCCCTGCACGGCAATGCTGCTGTGATCCTCCGGCCGGTAAAGAAAAACACTGGCATTGGGATTGTTTTTTATTTCCGCAACCTTGTTCGATCCGGCACCGGTGGCAAACCAAAATACCAGGTCTTCCCCGAAAGGCAGGTTTTCCATCATTCGCCCTTTGGGAAAACCGAAGCCGTCAATGGTAATCAGATTTGAATATTCATAGGTTTTCGCGAATTGAATGATTGTTTTTTTCAGTTCTTCCTGTGTCATATTGTTTCCTTTCGTTAAATAAATTTCTCCGCCGGGGAAAATCAACAAGGTCCGTGATGGACGGTCCTGCGGTTTGTTTTTAGGAAATTTGCCGGCCGGCTTTTGCCTGAATGTGCTTTTACCTTGACTTAAAAGGAAAGTTAAGCTATTTTCCAGAAGTTTAAGAATCAGTATATATCATAAGCTACTGAATTGTGCAAATTTTCTAACCGCCTGGAAATTGATCAAAATTATGGACGAAAAAAAAGATTTCCTTCAGATACGCATACAAAAGGCGGCTGCGCTGCGGGACACCGGCGTCAACCCTTTTGCCAACAGCTTCAAACCGCAGCATACCAGCCGACAAATCATCGAACAGTTCCATGGAAAAACCAGGGAAGAAATAGAATCCTGTGAAGAAATTTTTTCCATTGCCGGAAGGGTGATCTCCCTGAGAAGTTTCGGAAAAGCCGCTTTTATTCATCTTCAGGACCGCAAGGGCTCACTCCAGGTTTATGTTCAGAAAAACAGGATCGGGGCTGAAACGTACGATATCTTTAAAAAGGTGGATATCGGCGACTTTATCGGTATCACCGGCAGAGCCTTCGTGACCAAATCGGACGAACTGACGCTTCTGGCCGACGGTTTTTGCTTTCTGACCAAGACCCTTCGTCCGCTGCCGGAAAAATGGCATGGCCTTCAGGATGTTGAAACCCGGTACCGGCAGCGTTACCTGGACCTGATCGCCAACCCGTCGGTCAGGAAAACTTTTCTGGCCCGCGCCCGCATCATTACCCTGGTCCGGGAGTTTCTGTTGAATCGGGACTTCGTGGAGGTGGAAACCCCCATGATGCACCCCATTCCCGGAGGCGCGGCGGCAGAGCCGTTTATAACGCACCACAACACCCTGGATACGGACCTCTACCTGAGGATTGCGCCGGAACTTTACCTGAAAAGACTGTTGGTGGGCGGCATCGAACGTGTATTTGAAATCAATCGCAACTTCAGAAATGAGGGCATCTCCACCCAGCATAATCCGGAGTTCACCATGGTGGAATTTTATCATGCCTATGCCACCTACGAAGACCTGATGGCCATCACCGAAGAAATGTTCTCCCACATCTGCCGGGACGTCACCGGCGCGGACCGGGTCACCTATCAGGGCCTGGAACTGGACTTCAGCCCCCCCTGGCAGCGGCTGACATTGAAAGAGGCCGCCGCCGAATACGGCGGCATCAGTATGGCGGACCTGGAAGACCTTGACAAGGTCCGGGCCCATGCCGAAAAAATCGGCATTTGTCTCGAGGGAAACGAAACCCTGGGCAAAATCGTCACGGAAATATTTGAAGAAAAAGCCGAAAAAGAACTGCTGCAACCGACCTTCATCACTCATTATCCGGTAGAAGTTTCCCCGCTGGCCAGGAAAAACGAGAAGGATCCGTCGGTCACGGACCGGTTTGAGCTCTTTATTGCCGGACGGGAAATTGCCAATGCTTTCTCGGAGCTGAACGATCCTCAGGATCAGCGGAAACGGTTCCTGGCCCAGGCGGCCGCCAAAGAAAAAACCAGCGGCGAGTCTTTTCAGATCGACGAGGATTTTCTCACCGCACTCGAACACGGCATGCCGCCGGCCGCCGGCGAGGGTATCGGCATCGATCGTCTGGTCATGCTGCTCACCGACGCCCCTTCCATTCGGGATGTTATCCTCTTTCCGCTTTTTCGATCGGAAAGGCCGAAAAATTGAAAAATTTCTCCTATGAACTGTTCATTGCCCTGAGGTATCTCCGCGCCAAGAGAAAACAGGTTTTCATTTCTCTGATCACGCTGATTTCCGTCGCCGGCGTCGCGATCGGGGTCATGGCCCTGATCCTGGTTTTGGGGGTCATGACGGGATTTACCGATGATTTGCGCGAGAAGATTCTGGGCACCAACTCCCATGTGGTCATCAACAAATATTACAGCAATATCGAAAACCACAACGAAATCATCGGCAAGATCAGCCGGCTCGAGAACGTCTCCGCGGCAACCCCCTTTATTATCAGCACCGTCATGCTTTCCTCCGGCTCCCGGGTGTCACCGGTTGTCGTACACGGCATAGACATTGCAACCGCCCCGAAAGTCATTGACATTAAAAGAACGCTGGTCGACGGAAAGCTGGAAGACCTTGAAAAAACCTTCGGCCATGACAACCGGACGGACTACCCGGGAATCATTATCGGCAAGGAACTTTCCGAAATCCTGGGCGTGGGCAGAGGCGATCCCGTCACGGTTATCTCTCCCACGGGGCTGGTCTCTCCGGCAGGCATGGCCCCGAGCTGGAAAAAATTCATTATCGCCGGCATTTTTGAATCCGGCATGTACGAATACGATACGGGAATGGCCTACGTGTCTCTGGCCGACGCGCAGAAATTCCTGAAAATGCCCGGTGAGACCGGCGGCATCTGGATCAGCGCGCGTAACATCTACGAAACGGACCGGGTTGTGGCAAAGGCAAAAGCGGTCCTGGGACCGGAATACCAGGTCCGGGACTGGAAGGAAATGCATAAAAATCTGTATGCCGCCCTGAAACTCGAAAAAACCGCCATGTTCATCATTTTGATCCTGATCATCATTGTCGCCGCTTTCAGTATCGTGGCCACCCTGATCATGATGGTCAACGACAAAAACCGCGAAATTGCCATTTTAAAATCCATGGGAGCGACAGCCGCTTCCATCATGAGAATCTTCATCCTGCAGGGCCTGATCATCGGGATCACCGGCACTGTGATCGGACTGGCCGGGGGATGCTTCCTGGCTTTTCTGCAAAACAACTTTCACATCATCTCCCTGTCCAAAGATGTGTACTATATTCCGGATCTGACCGTAAAAATCAATCTATGGGATGTGTTTTTTGTTGCCCTGATCGCCGTACTCATCAGCTTCATGGCAACTATTTATCCCTCCCGACAGGCGGCCATTCTCGAACCCGCGGAGGCCCTTCGCTATGAATAAAGCACCGGAAACGCGCAGCGCGGCCGACACCTTTCTCAAGGTGGATCACCTGATCAAGACCTTTGAGAACAAGGGGGCCAGGACAGAAGTCTTAAAAGATGTGAATTTTACTATTCAGAAAGGAGACCGGTGCGCCATCACCGGCCCGTCAGGCGCCGGCAAAAGCACCCTTTTAAACATCATCGGAACGCTTGACAAACCCTCTTCAGGTATGGTTTTGTATAAAGGCGCAAATTTATTCTCCTGCAGCCAAAAAACGCTGGCGGAGTTTCGCAACAACAAGCTGGGATTTATTTTTCAGTTCCATCATCTGCTGCCGGAATTTAACGCGCTTGAAAATACGGTCATGCCGGCGCTCATCGCGGGGGAAGACCGGTCGGCGGCGGAAAAAACAGGGCGGAATCTACTCAACCGGATGGGACTGCAAAAACGCATCAACCACAAACCCGGCGAAATGTCCGGCGGGGAGCAACAGCGGGTGGCCGTGGCCCGTGCGCTGATCATGAAGCCCGAGCTCGTACTCGCCGATGAACCCACCGGCAACCTGGACACCCCTACCGGCCGGGAGGTTTTTGACATCATGCTGGAATTGAACAGCGAACTCGGGGTTGCCCTGATTATCGTGACCCACAATGAAGAGTTTGCCTGTAGAATGTCCCGAAGAATAACAATTGAAGACGGTATCATCAAAAACCCATAAATTTATTTTCGTTAAAAAACGGCCAATTCTCGAATTATGAAAAAAGAAATCCTTTTAAAACGATCAGGCACTTTACCGGCCTTTTTTCTGTTTTGCGTTCTGTTCCTAACCGCAGGATACGGTAAGGCCGCCGAGCCCACGGTTGCCGTTTTGCCGTTCTCCATTTACAGTGAAGAAAACCTTTCCTATCTGGCCAGGGCCATTCCGGACATGCTTTCCACCCGGCTGGAAAAAAGAGGGGAAATCAAAGCCGCTGAAAAACCGCTGGTGGCAGCGGTTCTCAATGAAACCACCCCCGGCAGTATCGACAACGAAGAAGCGATCCGGCTCGGAAAACGGCTGAACGCCGATTTCATGGTCACGGGCGGTCTGACAAAAATCGGCAAGGCCCTGAGCATTGATATTTCCCTGCTGGATGTCCACGAAGTAAAACCCGTTCGACGACTTTACGCCAGCGCCGACACCATCTCCCAGCTCTCCGGGAAAATCGGTGAAATCGCCCGTAAAATCAACTTTACCATCCTTGACAAGGAGATGGTGGACAAGGTCCTGATTACCGGCAACCGGTTTATTGAACAGGATGCCGTCCTGTTTGCCATTCGGACAAAACCGGGCGAGGCCTTTTCCCCGGAAGTTCTTCAGGATGACCTGAAACGGATCTATCAGATGGGTTATTTCAAAGACATCCAGATTACCAGTGAGGACACGGAAGCCGGCAAGGCCATTACTTTTCATGTTGAAGAAAAACCCATGGTGAAAGCGGTTCAGGTTCTCGGCAACAAAAAAGTCAAACTGGACGATGTCAAGGAAGTGATCGAAACAAAGCCCAGAACCATTCTCGATCTGAACAAGGTAAACGGTGACGTGGCCCGGATTAAGAAACTGTACGTGGACAAGGGATATTTCCGGGTGAATATCGATTTTAAAGTCAAGCCCATGGCCAACGACATGGTGGGCATCGATTACTCGATTCGGGAAGGGGACATCATCAAGGTCAAAGAGGTCACCTTTTCGGGCAACAACTCCATCTCCGGCAAAAAAATCGTCAAGGTCATGGAAACCCGGGAAAAGAGCTTCATGTCCCTGTTCACCACAAAGGGAATTTACAAGGAAAAGGGTCTGGAAAAGGATATTGAAAGAATTACCGCCTTCTACTACAGCAAGGGCTTTCTGCTGGTGGAAGTGGCCGAACCCGAAATTGCGTTTAAAGAAAACGGCATCCATATCCACATCACCATTACGGAAGGCCCTAAATTCACCATCGGTGCCATCGATTTCGACGGTGATCTGATCTACGGCAAGGACATTCTCAAGTCAAAAATAAGAGCGTCCTCCGGTCAAATCTTCAATGGCCAGAAGCTCAATGAGGACCTGATTGCCCTGAAAGCGCTTTATGCGGAACAGGGCTTTGCCTTTGCCGACATCACCCCGCTGACCAATCTGAACCGGGAAGACAAAACCGTCGACCTGGTATTCCAGGTCATCAAGGGAAAGAAAATCTATATCGAAGAGATCCGGGTAACCGGAAACACCCGGACCCGTGACAAGGTTATCCGCAGGGAAATGCGTCTCACCGAAGGCGCTGTCTACAACTCGGAGGAAATCAAAAGAAGCAAGCAGGAAATCAACAACCTGGGCTTTTTTGAAGACGTCACCATCAATACCGCCCCCGGCAGCAAAGACCACCTGATTAAGGTTCACGTGGAAGTCAAAGAACGTCCGACCGGTTCCTTCAGTGTGGGCGCCGGGTACAGTTCCATGGACAGCGTGGTCGGAATGTTTCAGATTTCCCAGAACAACCTTTTCGGCAAGGGACAGCGGTTGAGCTTTATGGCGCAAATCGGCGGTGATTCCTCCCAGTTTGACATCTCCTTTACCGAACCCTGGTTCAGGAACACCCGTACTTCCGTGGGTTTTGACCTGTTCAAAATCGACAGGGAGTACCGGGAGTTCGACCGGGAAAGTGTCGGTTTCAACCTGCGGGCCAGTTTTCCCCTGGACCACAAATATGATTACACCCGTTTTTACCTGACCTACCGGCTGGAATCCGTCGATATCGAGGTGGAGGACTACGACGAAACCGCCATGGATATTGTTGAACAGCAGGGCAAGCAGGTCACCAGCAGCATCACCGGGAGCATCGTCAGAGACTCCCGGGATGACCACTGGAAACCCCGGATGGGCTCCAATTGCAGGTTCTCCGTGGAACTGGCCGGATTCGGCGGCGACAGCAGGTATATCGGCGTTATCGCCAGCGCGGCCAAATATTTTCCTCTGCCGCTGAATACCGCTTTCATGGTTCGGGGCGAAATCGGCCAGCTGTTTGAATATGCCGGAGAGGACATCCCCATTTCTGAAAAATTTTTCCTGGGCGGGCTGGACTCGATGCGCGGCTTCGAAGCCCGGACTGTGGGTCCGAAAAAACCCCGGCCCTCCCGGAAAGACAAAAAGGACTGCGTCGGCGGTGAAAAAGAGCTCTTTTTCAACTTTGAATACCTTTTTCCGATCATGCCCAGTTCCGGCGTCCGCGGCCTGGTTTTCTTTGACGCCGGAAATGCGTATGAAGAAGACGATTCCTTTTTCTCCGATATCCGGACCTGCGCCGGCGTAGGTATCAACTGGTACTCCCCCTTCGGGCCGCTTCGCCTGGTCTGGGGAGTCAACCTGGACAAGGAGGATGATGAAGACTCCAGCAACTTCGAATTCTCCATGGGCCGAATGTTTTAATACCGGTTACTGCAGCGGCCGCTGCAGTAACGAATAAATACCGTAGTGAAAAGCATAAAAAAACAGCAACTACAAACCGGAAGGAAAGAACAATGAAAAAGTATGTTTTAGCAGCAACACTCCTGGCCACCCTGTTTATGATCACCACCGATGGTTCGGCTGCGGAATACAAGTTTGGTTATGTGGCTATCCAGAAGGCCGTTGTGGAAAGCATTGCCGGTAAGGATGCCATGGCCAAATTTCAGAAAGAAGTGAAGGAAATCGAGGACACGATCCTGAAGGAAAAGGCGGAAATCGAAAAGCTGGGCGAAGTCCTGCAAAAACAGAGCATGATGCTGACCGACAGCGTCCGGCGCGAAAAGGAAAAAGATTATATGCGCCGGCAGCGCGATTATGAACGGCAGGTCAAGGACTCAAAAGCCGAGGTTCAGCTGAAAGAAGCGGAACTGACCAATGATATTCTTGAAGACCTGATCCCCGTCATTCAGAAATACGGCAAGGATAACGGGTACACCGTCATCTTCGAAAAAAACGAGCGGAACATTCTGTACGCGTCTGAAACGATCGACCTGACCGACAAGGTCATCGCCATTTTCGATGCGCAGTATAACAAAAACAAGAAGTAAACCCGTTGTTGTTTGTGGTACGTTTCAGACAGAAAAACAGCCGCACGGCACTATTTTTGACAACACGATACAGGACACAACGGCTGTACCGCTGATGTAAAGAAATCAAATGGAAATCAAGCTTAAAGAAATTGCCCGGCTCCTGGGCGGCACCGTCGACGGTGATGAAAATACCGTCATCCGCAACATCTCGGGGATCGAACAGGCGGGAGAAGGAGATATCACCTTTGTCGCCAATCCCAAGTACATCAAGTATATCGAAAAGACGAAAGCCTCGGCCATCGTCTGCTCCCCCGATATTCAGTCGGAAACCAAAAACCTGTTAAAGGTTGAAAATCCCTACCTGGCCTATGCCAAAGCCATCACCTATTTAAATCCGCCCCCGCAAGAGTCCGGCACCGTGGATGACCGGGCGGCCATCGGCCGGAATGTCACGCTGGGACAAAATGTGACCGTTTACCCCTTCGTCTTCATCGGGAACAACGCGGTTATCGGGGACAACAGCGTGCTTTATCCCGGCTGTTTTATCGGCCACAATGCAAAAATCGGGGCCGATACCCGTATCTATGCCAACGTCACCGTCCGCGAGGGATGCCGGATCGGGAACAATGTAATTATCCATGCCGGCGCCGTTATCGGCAGCGACGGTTTCGGTTTCGCGCCGGACGGCGCGAAGAAGTTCAAGATCCCGCAGCTGGGAATCGTTCAGATCGACGACGATGTGGAAATCGGCTCCTGCACGACCATTGACCGGGCCACCATGGGAAAAACATGGATCAAGCGGGGCGCGAAACTGGACAACCTGATCCAGGTGGCCCATAACTGCACCATCGGGGAAGACGCGGTTATCATCTCCCAGACCGGCATTTCCGGCAGCAGCCATATCGGCGACCGGGTAACCATGGCCGGACAGTCCGCCACTACCGGACATGTAAAAATTGAAAACGACGCCATTGTGGGTGCCAGGGGCGCGGTAACTTCCGATATCCCGGCAAAACAGATCGTGTCGGGCGCACCGCACATGCCCCACCGCGACTGGCTAAAGGCCACCCTTGTCTTTCAAAAACTGCCGGATTTGAACAAAACCGTCAAATCCCTGCAGAAAAAAATCGAGGCACTGGAATCCAAAATCAACAAAAGGGAAAAATAATGGTTGATATCAAACAGATCATGGAGCAGATCCCCCACCGCTACCCATTCCTGCTGGTGGACCGGGTGCTCGAATTCGAAGAAAACAAAAAAATTATCGCCATCAAAAACGTCACCATCAACGAGCCTTTTTTTCAGGGCCATTTCCCCGGCGAACCCATTATGCCCGGCGTCCTGATTGTCGAGGCAATGGCACAGACCTGGGGGATTCTTCATTTTTTGTCGTCCCCCGACGCCAAGGAAAACAACAAAGACGTGCGTTTTATCGGAATCGACAAATGCCGGTTCAGAAAACCCGTTGTCCCGGGAGACCAGATCCGGTTTGAACTGGAGGCCGTTGCCCTGAAAAGATCCATTTGGAAGTTCAGGGGCAACGCTTTTGTCGACGGCCAGCTGGCCGCAGAAGCCGAACTGCTCTGTTCCATGTAGTTTCTGATACGGAACTCATGCAAACATCGAACAGAACGGTCTGTCTTCCTTTTTCTAACGGAGTAAACAATGATCCATCAAACAGCTATTATCGGCCCAAACTGCGACATTGCTGAAAGTGCCGACATCGGTCCGTATACCGTGATCGGCGATAATGTCAAAATCGGGAAAAACACCAAAATCGCCGCCCATGTCGTGATCGAGGGCCCCACAACCATCGGTGATCACTGCCATGTTTTTCAGTTCTGTTCCCTGGGCGCCATTCCTCAGGATTTAAAATTCAAGGAAGAAAATACCGAGCTGATTATCGGCGATAACAACACCTTTCGGGAATATGTCACCATTAACCGGGGAACCCAGGGCGGGACGGGAAAAACCGTATTGAAAAACAATATTTTTCTGATGGCCTATTCTCATGTGGCACACGACTGCCGGGTGGGCAATAATGTCATCATGGCCAACGGCGCCACCCTGGGCGGACACATCGTCATTGACGATAACGCCATTCTCGGCGGCCTGGTGGGCGTTCACCAGTTTGCCCATGTGGGCGCCTATGCCATGGTCGGCGGTCTCAGCGGCGTGTCCAAAGATGTCCCGCCCTATACCATCGTGGTCGGGGAAAGAGCAAAGCTTCACGGCCTGAACCTGACGGGACTAAAACGCCACAATTTCTCCCCGGAAGCCATTCGTGAGATAAAGTCCGCCTACAAAATTCTTTTCCGCTCCGGGTTCACCACCAAAAAAGCCATTGAAAAAATCCATGCGGACGGCCTGAACTCCCCCGAAGTCCGGCACCTCATCAATTTCATTCAGAACTCCAAGAGAGGGATTATCAGGTAATGAAACCGGTCAGAACAGGTGTTGTCGGTGTGGGTTATCTCGGAAAATTTCACGCGGAAAAGTATGCTGACCTGCCGGAGTCCGAACTCGTGGGCATCGTGGATACCGACCGAGTGGCGGCCCGGGCCGTGTCGGAGCGCTTAAACGTTCCGGTCCTCAATCGATACGAAGATCTTTTCGACAAAGTGGATGCCGTCAGCATCGTGGTCCCCACCGAACTGCACCATAAAATTGCCCGGGATTTTCTCTCCCGGAATATTGACGTCCTGGTGGAAAAGCCCATGACCACCACCCTGGCGGAAGCGGAGGACCTTATTCAAACGGCCCGGGACAAGGGCTGTATGCTTCAGGTGGGGCACCTGGAACGCTTCAACGCGGCTGTCCTCGCCATTAAAGACATTTTAAAAGAGCCGCTTTTTATCGAATCCCACCGCCTGGCGCCCTTTAAGGACCGGGGAACGGATGTGGATGTCATTCTCGACATCATGATTCACGATATCGACATCATTCTCAACATTGTCAATTCTCCGGTGAAAGCCATTCACGCGGTGGGGGTCCCCGTGGTCTCCAGTGAAAAAAACGATATTGCCAATGTCCGTCTCGAGTTCGAGTCCGGCTGTGTGGCCAATGTGACCGCCAGCCGCATATCGGCCAAGGAAATGCGGAAAATCCGGATATTTCAACATGATGCCTACCTGTCCATCGATTATGCCGCCCAGCAGGTGGAGGTTTACGGCAAAATGGAATCCCGGGAACACGACACGCCCCAGATCACATATGACCAAATCGATATCACCCAGGGAGATTCTCTCAAGGAAGAGATCCGTTCTTTTTTGCATTCCGTTCGGTCCAGAAATCTTCCGGAAGTTCCCGGTGAAGCCGGAAAAAATGCGCTGAAAACCGCGCTTGAAATCGTCGCTCAGATTGAAGCCAGAAAAACAGCGTTGAAGCTGTAATCCCTTTTGGGAACCCGTATCCCGCAGGGGCGCACAGCACATCCGGGATCCGGGGAAAACAATATCGGCCATGCATTTCGCTCTCTGCCTTTTGCCGTAACATTGAACCCTTTTGACGATAAAACCCATAACACATAACAACGGGGTTACCCCCAGTACGACAGACCATGCACACATCTCCCAAAAAAATAATGGTGGTCACCGGCGAAACCTCCGGGGACCACCACGGCGCCGGGGTCGTTACCGCGCTGCGGGAAACTCAGCCCCGCATCAGCGTCTGCGGTATCGGCGGAGAAGAACTGGAAAAATCGGGCATGGAACTGCTCTACCACTCACGCTATCTGTCCGTTGTCGGTATTTTCGAGGTCCTGGCAAGTTTTTCCCATATCTATCGAGCGTTCCGGGCCGTTAAACAACGGCTGATAACCGATCCCCCGAACCTTCTGATCCTCATCGACTACCCGGACTTTAATCTTCGCATCGCCAAAATCGCCCACCGCCTGAAAATTCCGGTACTCTACTATATCAGCCCGCAAATCTGGGCCTGGCGCCAGGGCCGCGCAAAAAAGATCGCCCGAATCGTCGACCGAATGGCGGTCATTTTCCCCTTCGAGACCGCCCTGTATGAAAAAGCCGGTCTGCCGGTCACCTTTGTGGGGCACCCGCTCATGGACAAAGATCTGGCTCGGGCCTCGAAAGTAACCGTGCTGCCCGGCCTGGAAAAAACAGCCGGCCCGACCATCGGTCTGCTCCCCGGCAGTCGAAAAGGAGAAGTTGACCGGCTGCTGCCGACCCTGCTGCAGTCGGCGGAAATCATCAAAAAGGAAATTCCCGACGCAAATTTCGTGATCCCGGCAGCCCCCGCTCTGGACCGGAAACATCTGGACCGGCTGCTCAGCCGCGCGGCACTGGACCCGGTCGTTACCGAAAACCGTTTTTATGAAACCCTGAACACCTGCGACTTCGCCATCGTGGCCTCCGGCACCGCAACCCTTGAAACCGCGGTGATGCAGGTGCCCATGGTCATCATTTACAAGGTTACCTTTTTGACCTATCTGATCGGAAAAATAATGATCCGTGTCCCGTTTATCGGTTTGGCCAACCTGGTCGCCGGGAAAAAGGTGGTCCCCGAACTGATTCAGGGGGATGCCGTTCCCGAAAAAATTGCGGCGGAAGCAACCGCCATCCTCAAAAACCGAAACCGCTGTGAAAAAATAAAAGAAGAACTCCGGAGCGTAAAAAAAGCGCTCGGAGAAACGGGCGCCGCAAAAAAAGTAGCCATGCTGGCACGCGACATGCTAGAATAATCGGATTTTACAGCCAGCCGGATAAACCTATACGCGGGAATTTCAACGCATGCTGAAAGAAAGCTTCAAACTTTATCAACGGCTCTACCCTTTTATCAAGCCCTATCTGCCGAAAATAGCGGTGGCCTGCCTGTGCGCCATCCCGCTTTCCTTATGCGCGGCCGGAACCGCATCCCTGGTCAAGCCCGCGCTGGACGAGGTCTTCCTGAACAAGGACCTGCGCATGCTGACCCTGATTCCCCTGGCCATTATCGGCCTGTATACCACCAAGGGGGTTTTTGAATACATTTACGCTTACCTGCTGCGCTCCACCGGACACCGGGTGATCACCGACATTCGGAACCGGCTGTACGCCCATTTCCAGATTCTGTCCCTGTCCTTCTTCCGCAAAACCCCCACCGGGCAAATCATCGCCCGTGTGGCACTGGACGTCAAAATGATCGAGACCGCCATCAACAGAAGCGTTATCGACATCTTCAAGGAAAGTCTGACCGTCTGCAATCTCGTCATCGTCATGGCCACCAAGGACGTGAAACTGACCCTCATTACCTTTCTGGTGCTTCCCTGGGCCCTGATCCCGATCCTTTATTTCGGTAAAAAAAGCCGGAAGTTCAGCACCCGCAACCAGGAAAAAAGAAGTTATCTGTCGGCCATTATTCATGAAACCGTTTCCGGCAACAGGATCGTCAAGGCCTTCGGCATGGAAGATTACGAAAATGCGCGGTTTGCGGGGGAAAATTTCAAACTGCTCAGAATTCGCCTGAAACGGCTCAAAAACCGGGCCATGTCGGGACCGGTCATGGAACTGATCGGCGGAATGGCGGCCGCAGCGGTCATCTTCTACGGTGGCTGGCATGTCTTGAACGGCGAATCCACGCCCGGAACCTTCTTTTCCTTTGTGGCCGCGCTGCTGCTGCTGTACGGCCCTTCCAAAAACATCAGCAAAGCCTATCAGGATATTCAGGAAGGCCTGGCCGCGGCCAAGCGGGTTTTCGAAGTGCTGGACACCGAACCGGAAATCCGGGAAAAACCGGGGGCTGAAACGCTGGTCTGCCGGGAAGGCAGGGTTTCTTTTAATCAGGTCACCTTTTCCTATGGCGAAGATCCGGTCCTGAAAAATATCGACCTGCACGTCCGGCCCCGGGAGACCCTGGCCATCGTGGGCATGACCGGCTCCGGGAAAACCACCCTGATCAACCTGGTGCCCCGGTTTTACGATGTGAGTTCGGGGGCCATTACCATCGACAATACCGACATTCGGGAGGTGACCCTGCTGTCCCTGCGGTCACAGATCTCCACGGTCAGCCAGCACCCGTACCTGTTCAACGATACCCTCAAAAACAACATTGCCTACGGCGACAGTACCCAGGACATGGATCAGATTATTGCCGCGGCCAAGGCGGCCATGGCGCACGATTTCATTAGCGACATGCCTGAAAAATATGACACCGTGATCGGCGAACACGGGGTCAAACTTTCCGGCGGCCAGCGTCAGCGGATCGCCATCGCCCGGGCCATATTGAAGGATGCCCCTATTTTGATCTTTGACGAAGCGACCTCCTCGCTCGATACCCGCCTGGAACAGGAAATCCAGCAGTCCCTGAACCGCTTGATCAAGGACAAGACCACCTTCATCATCGCCCACCGGCTGTCCACCATCCGCAACGCGGACCGGATCATCGTTCTGGCCAACGGGAAAATCGTGGAACAGGGAACCCATGACGAACTGTTCCGGCAAAATGGAGAATACGCGAAACTTTATGCCGTGTACGCGCGTCAGGAAACAAAAAAGTCCCATCAGAGCTGATGCGGCACAAACAAAAGTTCAAAAACTAACGCTCAAATGACAAATGAATGTCAAAGACCAAATAAAAAAAACAACCCTCCCAAAAAAGGGGGTTGATTTGACATTGGTGCGTTGGATTTTATTTGGCATTTTTAATTTGGACTTTGGTATTTGACAGAAGGTAGTATAAAGACCTCAATTTCATGATCTATTTTTTCTACAACATTCTGCTGATCTTTTTCATCATTCTGTTTGCACCGCTGATCGGCCTTGTCTTACTGCTCAGAAAAAAATACCGCTGCGGATTTTTTCAGAAATGCGGATTGATGCCGAAAGAGATGCGCGCTGTTTTATCGGACAAAAACCCCATATGGATCCACGCGGTTTCTGTCGGCGAGGTCATGGCCACGGCGCCTCTGATCCGGGAAATCAAAAAAACCTATCCCGACATACCAATCCTGCTTTCCACCGTCACCGAAACCGGGAACTTCACCGCCCGGCATAACACCCGGGGGGCGGACCATGTGATTTACTTCCCCTTTGATCTGAATTTTATCGTCGCAAAAATGATCCGCACCGTTCACCCGGTCCTGTTTGTCACCCTGGAAACCGAACTGTGGCCCAACTTTTCCAGATGCCTGCGGCTGAACCATATCCCGTCCATGGTCGTCAGCGGCCGGATCTCTTCCGAATCGTTTAAAAGCTATCGCTTTTTCCGTTTCTTTTTCAAAAAGGTGCTCACCAACATCGATTGCTTCTGTATGCAGACCCGAACCGATGCCGAACGGATTATCAGCATCGGTGCTGCCCCCGAAAAAGTGACTGTGGCCGGAAACATCAAATTCGATCTTCAGATCCCGGCCATCACCGACGATGAAAAAAAAGACCTGTATAAAAACCTGCATATCAGCAACCGCCAGACCATATTCATCGCGGGAAGCACCCATCGCGGAGAAGAAGAAATCATTATCCGGGTCTTTAGCCAACTGCGGGGAAAAAAGGCAAACCTGGTCCTGCTGCTGGCGCCCCGTCACCCGGAACGCTTCGATGAAACGGCAGACCTGCTTAAAAAGTCCGGTCTTCCCTTTGTCCGGAAAACCGACCTTGCCGCGTCACCAGCCATAGCGGACAAAAGCGTCATCCTGCTCGACACCATCGGTGAGCTGGCCAAAAGCTACAGTATCGCCGACATCGTCTTTATCGGCGGCAGCATGGTCCCGGTGGGCGGTCATAACGTACTGGAACCGGCGGTTTTCAGCAAACCCGTTATTTACGGTCCCTACATGGACAACTTTCGGGAGATGTCCAAACTGCTTCAGGAAAAAAAGGCTGCGATTCAGGTTCGGGACACCGGTGAATTTATCCGGCAGGCCCGCGCCCTGCTGGCCGACAGGGCGCTGCGGCAAAAAATCGGCGAAACCGCCTTTGCCGTCATTCGCGAAAACAGCGGTGCGGTCGATAAAAGCATGGAAGCCCTGATAAAACTTATGGGGAACAATCAAAAGTTCAAAGACCAAAGCTCAAATGACAAGTGAATGACCAATGTCAAATCTCAAATGTTTGGCATTGGGATTTTGGATTTCATTTGGCATTTTTAATCTGGACTTTGGCATTTTATAAACAGTGTTTTCAACGTGAGCTTTAAAATTTCAAACGCATTCATTTGATCGACAACGCGTTTATGATCATCCGCCTATGAACCTTCGTGCTTCGGCAGAAAAGATCATCAACACCCGGAACCCCGGAATGTTCTGCGCCCTGTTGCTGTTGCCCCTGACCCTCGCCTCGTATCTTTACGGTCTGATCGTCGCTATCCGTTCGGCCCTCTATAAAGCAGGGGTTTTGAAAAGCCATACCGCCGAATGCCGGGTGATCACCGTCGGCAACCTGACTGTGGGCGGGACCGGAAAAACCCCCATGGTCTGCCGGGTGGCCGCCCGGCTCAACCACCGCGGCTTTCGCACCGTTGTTCTCTGCCGCGGCTACCGCGGTCAAAATACAAACACACCGCTCATTGTTTCCGACCAGAAAAATATCCTTGCCGATGCCGTGTCCGCCGGAGACGAGGCCTTCATGCTGGCGCAAAAACTTCCCGGCACGCCGGTTATTGCCGCAAAAGACCGGGTCCGCGCAGCCCGGATGGCCTGTGACCGCTTCGCGGCACAGGTCATTGTCCTGGACGACGGGTTTCAGTATTTCCGGCTGAAACGGGATCTGGATATTGTTCTGGTCAATGCACAAAACCCTTTCGGCAACGGATTCCTGCTGCCCCGGGGAATCCTCAGAGAACCGCTGGCCGCCCTGGAAAGGGCCAATATTATCATTTTGACAAAAACAGGCCCCCACAACCGGAACACGGCCGATCTGGAACAGACCCTTGCCCGGTACAACCCGAAGGCCCCGGTGTTTAAATCATTTTACCGGCCGGTAAAATTGATATATGCGTCGGACCACAGCGAACTGTCTTTGGATTCTGTTTCAGGTAAAAAAGTTACCGGTTTCTGCAGTATCGGTGACCCGGACAGTTTTTTCACCAGCATTCAGGATCTGGGCCTTGCCCTGGCGGAAAAACGCGTTTTCCCGGACCACCATCGATACAGCCCGGCAGACTGTCAGTGGCTTAAAACCAGGGCTGAACACAGTGATTACCTGATGACCACGGAAAAAGATATTGCCAAAATCGGCCCGGATGTGTTACAAGTAAAAAATTTGATCGCCCTTGAAGTCGAGGAAGTTGTTGATAAAACAGAACTTTTTTTTGAAAAACTCATTTAATAAACCCATAACAGTCATCACAAACGGAGGAAAAATGGATAGAAAGGATATCTGCTGCAAACCGGTAAAACTTGTGCTCTTTTTCACTGTAACAACATTATTGATGCTGGCTTCTTCATCGCTCTACGCCCAGGCCACGGGACCGCTGGTGAAAAAAGGAACCCGGCAGTGCGGGATCAATTTCGGCTACGGGTATTCCTTCGAGTCCAATTCCGATCTCCGTTTCGCCAGCATTTACCCCTATTTCGGCAAAATTCTGACCGACCCCGTGGGTAGCGGCTGGCTTCGGGGAAATTTCGAAGGCATCATTGAGGGCGCTTTCAGTTACGTGTTTAAAAACCAGCGGGCCTATTCCGCAGGATTTAATTTGCTTGCCCGCTACAATTTTCTGCCCGACTCGGATAAATGGCGTCCCTACATCCAGGGCGGCTTCGGCGCTGTGGTCACCAATATTCACATGACCAGATTCGGTACCAAGTTCAATTTTGCATCCAATGCCGCCGCAGGCATCCAGTACTTTTTTGACAAAGAAAATTCCGTAAATGCTGAATGGCGTTATTTTCATTTTTCCAATGCCGGACTCGATAAGGATAACGGTGGCCTGAACATGAGCCATTTTTTTCTAGGCTATTCGCATATATTTTAATGCGGTTCCGGTATGACGCCTATTGTGTTATGATAAGGGGATTCAGGCAAATGAATCCCCTTTTTAGCGCCGTTTTTCTAATATCATTTCAAGAACATTTTAATTGAATTAACCTAAAATGCCAAAATCCAAATTAAAAAGTGCTTTTACTGAAATGATCAACTTCGCGCAAGACCTCAACCCCCAGCAGCTGGAAGTCGTCAAATCCGGACCCGGACCGCTGCTGGTCATCGCCGGGGCCGGCAGCGGCAAGACCCGGACCCTCACCTACCGGGTAGCTTATTTGATCGAAACCGGTGTTGATCCCCGCCGCATCCTGCTGTTGACCTTTACCAACAAGGCGGCCCATGAAATGGTCAGCCGGGTGGAAAGCATTGTCCCCGCTGAAACGAAAAAAATCTGGGGCGGGACCTTTCACCATATTGCCAACCGGATATTAAGGGCTCATATCAGCCGACTCGGCTTCGATCCCGGTTACACGATTCTCGATCAGAAAGATGCGCAGGATCTGCTGGAGACCTGTCTTCAGGAACTGGGACATACCAAAAAGGAAGGGGTCATGCCCCGGGGCGCTGCGCTGCTGAACATGATCAGCCTTTCCATCAATAAACGGATGGCGCTGGCGGATATTCTGGAACAGCGCTATCCGTTTTTCCTCGATGATATCGACGAAATCGAGAAAACAAAAAACCTGTATCTGGAAAAAAAGAAGCGCCGGAACCTCCTGGATTTCGATGATCTGCTCTGGTTCTGGCTGCGCCTGATGGAGCAGGATCCGGACCTGCACCAGTACTACGCGGACCGCTTCCAGTATATTCTGGTGGACGAGTACCAGGACACCAACCGGCTTCAGGCCGACATCATCGATACCCTGGCGCAAAAACACCGCAACATCATGGTGGTGGGCGATGACTCGCAGAGCATCTATTCGTTTCGAGGCGCCGACTTTTCCAACATCATGGACTTTCCCGAAAAATACCCCGATGCCAGAATCTGCAAACTGGAATACAACTACCGGTCTTCTCCCCATATTCTGGACTTTGCCAACGAGGTCATCACTTTCAATGAACGACAGTTCCGGAAAACCCTCAAACCGGTCAAGGAAAAGGGGGTTCATCCGTACCTGATCGCACCGCAAAATGTTTTTCAGCAGTCCGTTTTCATCGCCAACCAGGTCCAGGAATGCGTATATAACGGCATTCCCGCCGAAGAAATCGCCGTGCTGTACCGGGCGCACTACCATTCCATGGAGCTGCAGATGGAGCTGACCCGGAGAAACATACCGTTCGAGGTCCGTTCCGGCATCCGCTTTTTCGAACAGGCCCATGTCAAAGACATTATTTCTTATCTGAAAATCCTGCTGAATCCTCTGGATGAAACCGCCTGGAAAAGGCTGATGCTGATGCTGCCCGGTATCGGCATCAAAACGGCGCAAAAACTGTTTGCCCATATCTCGGCAGCGGACAACCCGGTAAAGGCCTTTACCGACGACAGCGTCCTGACCAGAGTTCCCAAGGCCGCCCGGGACCACTGGCAAAACCTGCAGCGGACCTTTGCAGGTCTTTTGGACATGGGCACCGAAATTCCGCCGGCCAATTTGATCAAGTGCGCCTTTGAAAACGGCTATCTGGATTACCTGCGCGCCAAATATCCGGATGCCATGGGCCGCAGCGAGGACATTGAACAGTTTATTGCTTTTGCCTGGAAATTTGAAAACCTTCCCGACCTGTTGAGCGAGCTGGCCCTGATCACCAGCAGTGAAACCGATGACACGGAAACCGACACCGACCGGAAAATAAAGCTGACCACCATTCATCAGGCCAAAGGTCTGGAGTGGCAGGTGGTGTTCATGATCTGCCTGGTGGAAAGCCGGTTTCCCAATGCCCAGAACCTTCGGGACATGGAAGAGGAGGAGGAAGAACGCCGCCTGTTCTACGTGGCCGCCACCCGGGCCAAGGACCACCTGTTCCTGTGCGTTCCCAGGTACATCAAGGACAGCAGCGGTTATGCCAACATGGCCAAACCCTCGCGCTTTCTGCAGCAGGTGCCCGAGGACTGTTATAAAGTGGTTACCCCTGAAAACGATTACGAGACATACTAAGCCTTGTTCAATGTCAAATGACAAAGCCCGAATGAAAAATAAATGTCAAAGGTGAAAGCGCAAATATTTGGCATTGATGCTTTGGCCTTCATTTGACTTTTTTAATTTGGTCTTTGGCATTTTTAAACGATATTTTTAACTCAATCTTTGGAATTTCATACGACCATGTCCACCGGTAAAATAATCTACTACTTCGAACACAAGAAAATCCTGGCCGGTATCTGCCTGTATGAAAAAAACGCTAAATATCACCTGCTCCTGGCCGGTCCCAGAGAAATCAACCTGCAGAAAAAAAGGGCCGTTCATCTCACGGGGTATACCGTTGACGTAAATCTGGCCCGGGATGAACAACTTCGGTTTGTCTCTGAAAAAACAGCCCTGCAGCAAAAACTGGCGGACAGCCTGTCCGTTCCAAAACTGTGGAACAGCCTTGCCGAAACAGGAAAAGCGTATGACATCCCCGTTTTAACCGCCGACGCCTTTGCCGGCAGCACGGATTCCGACCACCAGATGGCCCTGATCCGCGCCCTGATGAAGGACGGCATCTATTTTAAGATGAAGGGCCCGCTGTTCCTGGCGAACACGCCGGAACAGGTGGAAAAACTCAAGGAAAGAGAGGAACAGGAAACCCGAAAGCAGCAGGAAACAGAAAGCTTTACGCGCTGGTTTGACGACCTGGTGAATACGGGTCGCGTGACCCCACCGCAGGAAAAGTTTGTTTCCCTGTTGAAAGCATATGTGATTGACGGTAAAGCGGCGGCCGGGTACGACCTTATTAAAAACGCCCTGAAAAAACACGGTATCCGGACGGAAAAGGCCTGTTTCAACCTGCTGGTCAAATCCGGTGTGTTTGACCCGGATGAAAACCTGATCCTGACAAAACACCGGGTGCCCACCGAATGGCCGGAAGCCCTTCGATTCCTGTCGGAATCGGACGGCGCACCCGATATCCGGAATGTTCTCGACGATCCGGCGCGGACCGACTTCACCGGCCTGGACACCTTTTCCATTGATGACGACGCCACCCGGGACATCGACGATGCCCTGAGCATTGCGCAAACCGCGAACGGTTTCACGGTTCACGTTCATATTGCGGATGCCGCCGCTGTGATTCCGCCGGGCAGCCCGATGGATCTCGAGGCCAAACGGCGGGGCCGCTCCCTGTACCTGCCGGAAACAAGGATTCCCATGATTCCTGAGATGTTGTCGGAAAACCTTCTGAGCCTGAAACAGGATACGCTGCGGCCCGCTGTTACCATCCGCATCACGATTTCCAAAACCGGGGACATCACGGATTACAGCGCCCATGCCGCCGTTATTCGGAACGACCGCCGGATGAGCTACGCTGAAGCGGATACTGAAATAAAAAACAGCGCGGACTTTGCCGCTTACCACCGCCTGGCCGTCATGCTCAGGGAAAAACGGCTGACCAACGGCGCCAGCGGCATTTTGCTGCCGGAACTCATCCTTCGGGTTACCCCGGACAGGAAAATCATCACCGTCAAGCGGGACCGGGAAACGGAAAGCCAGGTCCTGGTTTCGGAGCTTATGGTCCTGGCCAACTACTGCGCTTCCCGGATTTTTACAAAAACCGCTTTTCCCGTGCTTTACCGAAAGCAGAACCAGCCGGTCCAAAACAGTGATCCCGGGCCGGACCCGTCTCTTTTCGATCTTTTTTCCCTGCGCAAAAATTTCGGCCGGGTGGACATCGGCACTGATCCCGAATCGCACCGGGGGCTGGGCCTGGACAGCTACGTGACCCTCACCTCGCCCCTGCGCAAATACCTTGACCTGGTGACCCAGCGGCAGATGCGCGAATGCCTGAACAATGAAAGCCCGGTATATAACAAAAAAGCCCTGGAAAGTCTGGCCGAAGCCATGCAGCCTGTTCTCACCCGCGCCGCTGTTGCGGAACAGGAACGAAAACGCTACTGGCTGTTGAAAATCCTGGAAAAACGAAAAGAACAGCCCCTGGAAGCACTGGTGCTGGATAAGCGGCCCCGGGGTTATGCCCTGCTGCTGACCGACTATTACCTGGATGTTCATCTCAGAGCCTCTCAAAACACAGCGCTCTCCCCCGGGGAAACCGTGTCCGTCATCATCAAAAACGCCGATCCGTTCAACGGACTGCTGCAGATCGCCCTGGCCGCATAAGCGCCGCCCGAAAAATTCGCGGCAAAACCCGCACTGCTTTCATGTGTATCCCCCGAACAGCAAAACTTGAAATATTTAACAGACAGAATGTGCGTATTTAACAGCATTTGCCGTGTAAAAAAACTACACTGTACATAAAAACCCGTACTGTATTTAAACCCGGCAAAAGGAGTTTATCCATGAATGACACGACCGTTACCATTCGGGAAAGAATAAACCTTGCGATTGAGCATGCATTTACCGGAGAAGCAGCGCCCGATCGCCTGTTCAGCCTGGGCCTGCTCTGTTATATGGCCAGGCTGCTGCCCGAGGCCTACCGTTTATTCTCACGGGTCCATGAACGGTGCCCCGCGAATCCGCTGTACACATCATTTTACGGCCTGACCGTGTTGGTGGTCGAGAAAGATCCCGCCAGGGGGCTCAAACTTTGCAAATCGGCGCTGAACAATGACTATGTCAATCCGGAAGTGTACTGGATTTTGGGGCAGGTGTACCTGCTGAACGGACAGAAAAGAAATGCCTACCGTACATTTAAAAACGGGCTTTTTATTCACAACAACTGCGCCTGTCTGGAAACGGCCCTGAAAAAACTGGGGGTTCGAAAAAAAAGCGTCTTTCCCTTCCTTCCGAGAAGCCATTCCCTGAACATTTTTGCTGGCAAACTGCGGGCCCTGTCAGCACCGGGTGAAAAATCAGGCAATCAGGGGCGCGGCAACAGAGCATTATCCCTGCCGGTCTTCGACCTGCTGCAGAGCAATGAAAAGAAGCTGTGGGTTCATCTGAGCGGACACAACGAAGTCAGCCTTGACCGGCTCTGGCTGATGCATACCTAGCAATTCACAACACCTTATTTAATCATTCGCCGCCGGCCCCGGTATCTCCCGTACCGAACCCGCGATTTCTGCGGCCGTCGGTGTCAGGTCATCGTAAAACTGCGCAAAAGCGGTATTCATATAGGGCAGCAGCCATAAAAACCCGATCCCCAGGGTCAGCAGACTCAGAACCGCCCAGCCCAGAAACCGGCATCCCAGGCAAAAGAATTTCCACCGGTTTCCCCGCATCATTGCCTTGCTTTTGGCAATCGCCGCCAGCGGGCCGACGGCTTCGTTTTCCGAAATGATGTAATAGGTCATGGCATACGACAGCGCGGCCACAATCCCGGGGATGATCAGCAGCAGCATCCACAGCAGCACGAAAACACACTGGAAAAGATAAGCCCCCAGGGACACCCGAAATTTTCGGAACCCGGCAAAGATCTGGGAAAACACCGGTTCCTGTTTTCGGGAAATCGTCAGAAAAAAACCGGCCAGGCCGACCATGATCGGTCCCGAAATAAGAAAGCTCAGAAGCCCGCCAACCCGCGGCACCATCTGCGCGGTCAGCGGAATCAGAATCGACACCACCGTGGCGCCGATGGCCTCTCCCCACCGCCCTTTCAGCGCCTGCCGGGCCTGCGTCATTAATACACTGTTTTCAGTTGCCGAAACAACGCTCATTGTTCTCCCTCCTTAATATTTAAGGTCATATTGTCTTCATCAGGAGATGCCAGCGACAGGCGGATCAGAACCGGTCAGGAAAGAACTGTTTTAAATTTTTTCTTTCCCTGAATCCGGTAAACAGAAAAATCGCGGTCAATGGTGGCCACCGTATCCACATCGAGTTTCTCCGCCAGGAAAACAAGGCAGGCATCGGCAAAGTCCATGGGCAAATCCCGGTATTTTTCCGTCAGCGCTTTCAGCCGGCCAAAGTCGCGGTTCTGGATGTTGTGGATTTCAACCGCCCCCCGGCTGATCCATTCCATAAAATCGATCTGCGCATTCCGGTTGAAATCCAGCAGATGAAGTGTTTCGGTAATGGATGCCAGGGTGGTCATCAGCGGATATTTATTGGCTTTGATAAACGCAACGGCCTGCGGATGGAACCTGTCCGAAGCGTCAAACAGGGCAATCAGGGGACCGGAATCGATCAGGACCTTTTTCATGATCTTTTGGCCCGGATTTTTTCCTTGAGCAGCTTCTTTCGATCCACAGACCGGTGGTTTATGCCGCTGGCATATTTGCCGAACAGATCCTGGCCGATGTCCCAGGCATTCGGACTTTTCTGTTTATCAAGATACTCAAGGATACTCTCGCGAACCAGGCCGGATTTGGTCAGCCCGAGATTTTTCGCAACCGTATTGATTTCTTCTTCAAGTAAAGGGTCGAGCCTTAATGTAATCATCATTCAGACCTCCTGTATTACATATTGTAATACAACAGCATCCGCCTGTCAACATTGCCAAAGGCCGGCAGACGACCAACCAAAAATTTCACGGTTTACATCAATTTTTAAATTCTGCTACAATGGGTCCTCATCGACCGACAACTCTTCAGGCAAATAAAACTTGAAAAAAATCGTCTATTTAACCGGCACCCGGTTTCCAACCAATAAGGCCAGTGGCCTGCAGATCTGCAAAACCTGCGAAGGGTTTGCGGCCAACCACACCGACGTCATGCTTTTTTATCCGCGAAGAAAACTGTCAAAAACAGTGCCGCCCCAAAAGGACCTGCTGGAATCTTACGGCATCGAAAAAGCCTTCCACATCCGGCCGCTTTTCAATGCGGATGTTTTTATATTGGAAAATATTCTTCCCGGCAAACTGTTTTCCTTTTTGTACACCCTTCATGCTTTCCTGTGGGGAATGTTTGCCGCATTTAAAGCACAAAGGGAAAAAGCCGCTCTGTACTATACCCGGGATATCGCCATTGCCGTTTGGCTGGGCCTTTTCAACCTGCCCCTGGCCTTCGAGGCCCATGCCGCCCCGGGAAGGCTGGAAAAAAAACTGCTTCCGTTGCTGGCGAAAAAACCGGGTTTCAGGGCCCTGGTAATCATGGCCGCCCTGCTGAAACCGGTCTATCAAAAGCTGGGCATTCCCGCGGACAAAACGATTCTGTCCCATCACGGCTTTTCTCCGGACCATTTTTCCGCTGTTCCGGACAGAGAAACCTGCCGCAAACGCCTGGAACTGCCGATGGACAAAAAAATCATCGGATATATCGGCAAGTTCAAATCGGTGGGGAAGGACAAGGGCGTCGCCGGCCTGGTACAGATGACAGCCGATTTCCAGTCCCCAGGCGGTTCTCCGCCGCTGCTGCTTTGCGTGGGCGGTCCCTTAAGCGCGGTCCCGGACTACCTGCGCCGGGCCGAAGAACTGAAAATTCCGGAAACGCAGCTGAAGTTTGTCGGACATGTGCCCCACGTAAACATCCCTTTATGGATGGGGGCCTGTGATATTCTGCTGCTGCCGCTGACCCCGTCATTCATGGAGAATATCGGAGCCATGCCGCTCAAGCTCTTTGAATATATGGCCGCAACCGTTCCCGTCGTCGCCGCGGATCTGCCCCCGATACGGGAATACCTGGTCCACCGGCAAAATGCCCTTCTGGTGGATCCGAAAGACCCGTCGGCCATGGCCGCCGCTGTGTCGGAAATCCTCACGGATCCCGAATTCGGCCGCCGGCTGGCGGTGCAGGCCAGGAACGATGTTGAAAAATTTTCCTGGGAATACCGGGCCTGCACGCTGATAAAAGCGTTAAACCTGGTTGACCGGCATTTGGACAACGAATGCCGAATGTCAAACCATTGAATGACAAAGGACAGCACCCAAATGTTTAACATTGGGATTTTGGATGTCATCCGGCATTTTTAATTTGGACTTTGACCTTTCTGGCAAATCCGTTTAAACGGCCTCAACAGTTGACATAACCGTTTCAAGGCTATAACAGTAATTGGATCAGCGTTTCGAACCATTACCAAACAATATCATGAAAATTGTCTACATCCTCGGCGCCGGCCACTGCGGATCAACGCTCCTGGACATGCTGCTCAACGGCCATTCCAGGATACAGGGGCTGGGCGAAGCCGGGCGAAAAACCGACCCCCCGTCCCTGCTGCAGATGATCGGCATTCGACTGGGACTGAATAAAAAACCGCGCCAGGTCCGTTACGCGGCAAACCATCTGAAATATATTGCGTGCGTCGGCCGCATCACCGGAAAAGCGTTTCTGGTCGACAGTTCAAAGTTCTGGCAGCGGCTGTTGCTGCTGTCCACGGTAACCACCGATATCAAGGTCATTCACCTGGTCCGGGACGGCCGGGGAATTCTCAACTCATACGACAAAAAATACGGCCGTTTCTTTTACGGCCTGATCCGCTGGCTTTCACCGACATTCATGGCGATCTTGCTGAAAATGAAATTCAAGGAGAAAGACTGGCTGCAGGTCCATTACGAGGAACTGGCCGAAAATCCGGAAACCACCCTGAGGAAAATCTGCCGGTTTCTCGACCTTGCCTTTGAACCCGCCATGCTCCGTTTCAGAGAGCATCACTATACCGGACAGGGCGGCAACCGGATGAGAAGCGGGACGGATGCGAAAATCAGGTTGGACGACTCATGGCACGGGCAGCTGCCGGTTCCCAAAAAACTGCTGTTTTCCCTGCTCGGGGGCTGGCTGAACCGCTATTACGGCTACCCTTTTTTTTAAAACTTTTCATCAGACACAAGCTTGCCGGTCTCGTCATAGGTCTTGCGGCTGACACGCTTTTGGTCTTTGTACATATCCAGGAACTGGATCTTGCCGTTGGGATGGTACCTTTTGGCCTCACCGTCGGGCAGTCCCGCTTTAAAAAAAACCTCGATCCGCAGGGTTCCCTTTTCATCGTAGGCCTTGCAGATCCCCTCCTGTTTACCGTTTTTGTAATTGACGATCTCCATCAGGGTCCCGTCCTCATAGTAGGACCGCCCCTCACCGTTGATTTCCCCGTTTTGATAAAAGGTTTTCGCTTTCAGCTGTCCGTTCTTGTAATAGACCTTGCAGTCCCCGTTTAAAACACCGTTCCGGTAATTTTCCACCATCTGGAGCTTACCGGTTTTGTAGTACCACTTGGTCGTCCCATCCAGCACACCATTCTTGTAGCTTTTTTCAAACTTCAATTTGCCGTTCGCAAAGGTGGCTGTCTCAACCGTAGCTTGTGCAAAGCAAACCCCCGCACAAAAAAATAAAAACATCCAGAAAAAAACCGCTTTTTTCATCATTTTATCGCTTTCTAGTCGATCCGATTATTAACTGTTTCACGCACACCCATTTTATGCATAAATGCGACGGCATGCAAGCGAAGATTACCCGTTTATAAAGATGTTTAGGTCTAACATAAATTTAATTTGAAATACATATATAACTTATGGTATTTTCTATTAATTTAGCGAACAGGCAATAACAGCAGCCATGAAAACCCGATCCGTATTAACCGTATCAGAACTGACCGGCCGAATCAAGCAAACCCTGGAACCCGAATATTCGGACCTGCTGGTCGAGGGTGAAATCTCCAACCTGAAAGTGCCGGCCTCCGGCCATTTCTACTTTACCCTGAAAGACAACACCAGCCAGGTCCGCGCGGTCATGTTCCGTTTTCGCAACAAAACCCTCAGATACCGGCCGGAAGACGGCATGAAGGTCGTCTGCAAATGCCGCATAAATGTTTATGAACCCCGCGGCGAATATCAGCTCCTGGTGGATACCATGACCCCCCGCGGCATCGGCGATCTCCAGTTTGCTTTCGAACAGCTGAAGCGAAAACTGGAGGCCGAGGGGCTGTTTGACGGGACCAAAAAGAAACCGATCCCTTTTCTGCCGGAAAAAATCGCCGTGATCACCTCCCCCAGCGGCGCGGCCGTAAAAGACATCATTCAAATCATCAAAAGACGCTTTTCAAATATGCCGGTGCTGGTTGTTCCGGTGAAGGTGCAGGGAGACCTGGCCGCGGCGGAAATCGAAGCGGCCCTTGATCTCGTCAACCGCCGGAACCTGGCGGACATCATCATCCTCGGCCGGGGCGGCGGCGCCATCGAGGACCTCTGGGCCTTTAATGAAGAGCGGGTGGCCCGGGCGGTTTTCGCCTCGCGGATTCCGGTCATCTCCGCAGTCGGGCACGAAACCGATGTCACCATTACCGATTTTGTCGCCGACCTCCGGGCGCCGACCCCTTCAGCTGCCGCCGAAATAGCGGTCCGGGAAAAGGAAAAACTGCAAAAACAGATTCGCCAGGCGGCCGGCCGGCTGAAAAACGTACTGCTGCAGGTGGTTGAAAAAAACAGGCTGAAAATGAATTACTGCCGAAACTTCCTGCACGACCGGGCAAAACTGTTATCCGATCTCCGGTTGAGAAACGACGACCTGAGCATGCGGCTGTGCCATACCCTGGACAGCCGGCTCCGCCTGAAAAGAACAACCGTTGACGGCATTCGAAAAAGGCTCCTTTCCGCGCCGCTGACAAACCTTATCAATACCAAAAAAAGCCGGCTGAACCTTGTGCTGGAAAAGGGCTCCAGTCGGCTCGTCGCTCGAAAAAACGCGCGGCAGGCCCGGTTTCAGAATTGTGCCGCAAAGCTCGCCTCGCTGAGCCCGCTGCACACCCTGAACCGGGGATTTTCCATTACCCGGCACCTGCCGGATTCGCAGACCGTGAAAACAGCGGCAAAACTCAGTCCCGGTGATATGCTGAATATTCGGTTTGCAAAGGGAAGCGCGGATGCTAAAGTGATAAAGGTAAATGGCTGAAGTGAACAACCGGGATCAGAGATCACGGTTTGACCTTTAAACATCAACTTTTCGGAGATTGACCCCTTGGCCAAAAAAAACTTTGAAAAAGCGCTGCAGGAACTGGAAGAAATCGTCGACCGTCTGGACACGGACGAGCTGGACCTGGACAAGGCCCTGTCCCTTTTTGAAGAAGGCATCAAGCTTTCCCGGTTCTGCACCCAGAAACTGGATGCCGCGGAAAAAAAGATCGAGATCCTTCTGAAAGACAACGAGGACGATTACCGGCCGGAACCTTTTGCACAAGCGGAAAAAGACTGATTTTCCCCGAACCACCGTCAGCGGCGTTCAATCCTTCTGACGTCACCGGAAAGCAGACATTGCCATGAACAGCTTTGATATCAACACCTATCTGAAAGAAAAAAAGAACATCATCGACAGGGCCCTGGACACGCTGCTGCCGCAAAAGGACGTCTCTCCGCCGCAGCTGCATAATGCCATGCGATACGTTATCTTCTCGGGCGGCAAACGGCTTCGGCCCATTCTGGCCATGGCCGCGGCCGAAGCCGTCGGGGGCAATTCCGAAACACTGGTCAAAGAGGCCTGCGCCCTTGAACTGCTTCACACCTACACCCTGGTCCATGACGATCTGCCGTCCATGGATGACGACGATTACCGCCGGGGCAGCCTGACCACGCACAAGGTCTTCGGTGAGGCCGTTGCCGTCCTCACCGGTGACGCGCTCCAGACGGAAGCCTTCCGGATTCTGTCCGACATGGAAAACAGCGGGTTCAGCCCGGACAAAAAGCTGAAGCTCATTCAGCTGATTTCAATGGCCTGCGGCTCGAGAGGGGTGATCGGCGGACAGATCGTCGACCTGGAATCCGAAGGCAAAACCATCAGCCGCGAACAGCTGGAGTATATTCATCTGCATAAAACGGCCGCCCTGATCACCGCTTCGGTACTGACCGGCGCCATCCTGGCCGATGCGGACCGGCCGACGCTGGATCTTTTGAACGATTACGGCGAAGCCATCGGCCTCGCCTTTCAGATCACCGACGATATCCTCGACGAGACCGGCTCCACCGAAGAACTGGGAAAACCCGCGGGCAGTGATCGGGACCTGAAAAAAGCCACCTACCCCGCGCTGATCGGTCTCGCGGAATCCGAAAAAATCAAACAGGCCCTCTATCAAAAAGCGCTTGAGGCCGTCAGCGGCTTCGACCTTCGGGCCCGGCCGCTCCGTGAAATTGCCAAACGGATCATAGAAAGAAAAAACTGACACCGTCATGAAAAAACTGCTGGCCGACATCAATTCACCGGAAGACCTGAAAAAGCTGAGTCCGGACCAGCTGCCGCTGCTGGCCGAGGAAATCCGCGAATACATCATCCGCTCTGTCTCGGAAACCGGCGGTCATCTGGCCTCAAGCCTCGGAACGGTGGAACTGACCATTGCGCTCCATTATATTTTCAACACGCCGGGGGATAAAATCGTCTGGGACGTGGGCCACCAGGCCTACGCCCACAAAATTCTCACCGGCAGAAAAAACGACTTCCTTGCCATGCGCAGCCACGACGGCATCAGCGGATTTCCGAAACGCAGTGAAAGTCCGTATGACTGTTTTGGCGCGGGCCACAGCAGCACCTCCATTTCCGCGGCACTGGGCATTGCCCAGGCCCGCTGTCTGAAGGGCAACCGGAGCAAGGCCATTGCCGTTATCGGCGACGGCTCGCTGATGGCCGGCATGGCCTTCGAAGGCCTGAACTATGCCGGCCATATCAAGAAAAATATCATCGTGATCCTGAACGATAACGACATGTCCATTTCACCCAATGTCGGGGCGCTCTCGTCTTCCCTGTCCCATCTGATTTCCGGACACACTTACAATAAATTCCGCGACGATGTCAAAGCCATTCTCAACAAAATTCCCGGGGTCGGCGAACCCATGTCAAAACTGGCCCGGCAGTCGGAATGGTTTTTTAAAAGCCTTTTTATTCCCGGCCTGATCTTCGATGAACTGGGATTCAAGTATATCGGCCCGGTCCTGGGCCACCGGATCGATCTGCTCCTGGAAAACCTGGAAAACATCAAAAACCTCAGCGGTCCGATCTTTTTGCATGTCATTACCAAAAAAGGCAAGGGGTACGCGCCGGCGGAAAAAGACCCGACCTTTTTTCACGGTGTCGGCCCGTTTGACATCATGACCGGAAAAACCACGGCCAAAAAGAGCCCGCTCTCCTACACGCAGGTTTTCGGTTCCACACTGACCCAGATCGCGGAAGAGGATAAAACCGTTGTGGCCATTACCGCCGGAATGACCAGCGGCACCGGTCTGGACCAGTTTGAAAAGGAATTTCCGGACCGGTTTTTCGACGTGGGCATTGCCGAGCAGCATGCCATTACCTTTGCCGCGGGCATCGCCACCGAAGGTTACCGGCCGGTCGCGGCCATCTACTCGACCTTTTTACAGCGCTCCTACGACCAGGTTCTGCATGATGTCTGCCTTCAGAAACTGCCGGTAATTTTCATGCTCGATCGCGCCGGCATCGTCGGTGAAGACGGCCCCACCCATCACGGACTGTTCGACATCTCCTACCTGAGACCCCTGCCGAACCTGGTGTTCATGGCCCCCCGGGACGAAAACGAGCTGCGGCACATGATCTACGCGGCCTTTCGCCTGACCCAGCCGGTGGCCATTCGCTACCCGCGCGGTAAAGGCCTGGGCGTTCCGCTGGATCAGGAAATCCGGGAAATTCCCACCGGGAAAGCGGAGGTTCTGAAGCAGGGCAGTGACGCCGCCGTTTTTGCCATCGGTTCGACCGTGTACCCGGCCATTGAAGCCGCGGAAAAACTCGCGCAGGAAGGGTTCAGCTGCGCCGTCATCAACAGCCGGTTCATCAAGCCCCTGGACCGGGACTGCGTCATTGAATTTGCCGAAAAAACCGGCCGCCTCGTCACGGTTGAAGAAAATGTTCTGCAGGGCGGTTTCGGTTCGGCCGTGCTGGAAGCGATCCCGGACCACCGCAGGGACATCCGGATCGTCAACCTGGGAATCCCGGACATTTTCGTGGAGCACGGCCCTCAGAAGATCCTGCGGGAAAAATACGGAATCGATGCCGCCGGCATCTATCACAGCATCAAAAAGCTGATTATCGACAATGTCTGAAAAAAAAGCACTGGACCGGCTGCTGGTGGACAAGGGCCTTGTGCCGGACCTGAAAACGGCCCGGGCCCTGATCATGGCCGGCAAAGTCATTGTCAACGATCACAGAATCGACAAGCCGGGCACGCCGGTCCCTGTCGATGACGCGCTCCGCCTCAAGGACAAAACCGCAAAATACGTCAGCCGCGGCGGCGACAAAATCGCCGCCCCCTTTCGCACTTTCGCAATCAGGCTTTCCGGCCGGGTGGTGATCGACGTGGGAGCCGCTACCGGCGGATTCACCGACTGTGTGCTCCAAAGGGGCGCCACGCGCGTCTATGCCGTCGACGTGGGATACGGCCAGCTGGCCTGGAAACTGCAGCAGGACGACCGGGTGCTCAATATCGAACGGCAGAACATCCGTGACCTGGACCCGGCAGAGCTCTCTCCGGTACCGTCCCTGGCAATGATCGATGCCTCTTTTATCTCGCTGAAAAAAATTCTGCCCCGGGTCATCTCCCTGTTGACCGAAAAGGGCGAGATCCTGTGCCTGGTCAAGCCCCAGTTCGAAGCCGGCAAAAACGAGGTGGAGTCGGGGGGGATTGTCCGCGATCCCGCTGTTTACCGGAGCGTCGTCCGGGACATCATCCACTCCGCCTGGCCGCTGTCCCTGCGGGTCAAGGGCATCATGGAATCCCCCATCACCGGTCAGAAAGGCAACCGGGAATTTTTTATCCTGCTTGAAAAAACGAATACTCCCCTGCCCGGCTGATGCCAGTCCGAAGGCCGGATTTTTATTTGATTTTCGGAAAACATCTGCTATTCTTGCCACAATGATAAACTCGCAAATAATAATTCATACCTGTAAATTATGGCCTTAGTGGGCCCACACAGGGGACCGCTGGCAGTTATGCCCCATTTTGACCGTGCCGCAGTTTCAGGTTTTTTTGGGCCGACAAAAAAAATGATGACTCATTCTTATAGCGTAATCTATTATCTCCGAAATGATTGACGTTTTTCGGATTGTACGGCCAAAGATCTTGGGTTAATAAACATAATCAATCCCCGATGACCATGGATATCAACCAAACCGTTCAGGAAATTCTGGAAAGTGAAAAAAACAGGGATCGGATCCTCGATTTTTTCAGCACTTCCGGTTCTGAACCACAGACCCTGGCGAAATATCCCGTCAGCGTTCAGCAGCTGCGTTTCTGGCAGGCGGAAAAAGAAAAACGGCTTCGTCTGCAGAAGCTGGACCGGGAAGAACTCCTTCAAATCATTAATGAAGAGGAAACCGACGAAACCCGGGTGCTGTATGATATTTTAAAGGATGTCCACAATATCGACATGGGCGTGCTCATCGGCAATTCCGTGTCCGAAGAGATGAAAAATCTCTTTATCACGGCCATGCTCCACTGGAAGTTTCACATCATCACCTTCTACATGTACGAACTCGGCCGGTACTTTAAAAAAGTGCTGACCGTCAACGGGAAATGGGAATTCAGCGAAATCACCGAAGCAGAATTCGGCCAGTGCAAAAACGCTTCCGCCGTTCGAAATCACCAGGGACAGGTGTCCGAATTCGGGATCGAAATCTCGTCCATCTGGCAGGCCGGGCTCGGGGACGACCTGGCCGCCAGCATTGAAGACAACAGCTTCATCCTGGTTTTTGATGATGTCCGCACCGACACGCGCAAACTCAGCCCCCACGAAATCAGCGGTATTCAGCTGCTGGTCAGTTTCCTGGGCGAAAAACTGAAAGGCCGCAAAGACCCGCTGACCGGCATTTTGAACCGGCGGTCGTATGAGGAACATTTGAATGCCGGGACCCACCAGAAGGGATACTTTCTCATGCTGGACGTCGACCATTTCAAAAAGGTCAACGATACCCACGGCCACGCCTTCGGCGATTTCGTGCTGAAAAAAATCGCTGCCGTGCTCAAAGACCTGGTCCGCGAGCGGGACAAGCTTTACCGCTGGGGCGGCGAGGAGTTCCTGGTGTGGATCGACAGCTTCACCATAAACGGCAGCGGCATGGATACCGTCCTGGCGGTTGCGGAACGCATACGGAATACAGTGGAAGAAACCGATTTTTCCCAGAACGGCACCAGCATCCGCCTCACCATTTCGGTCGGTGTCTCTTTCCTGGATACTACCGGGAAAAACATCCGTACCGATGAAAAAAGACTAAGCCTGGCGGAAACCGCCATCGTATCCGCGGATGAAGCCCTTTACCGGGCCAAGGAAACCGGCCGCAACCGGGTGATGCACAGCCTGTAAAAATATAGAATATAGGGACAGCGCCTATTTTTTATTAAGCTTGGGACGCCCGCGAGGCAAAGCAGTTAATCTCTTTTTGAATTTTTTCTGGAGCTTTTCGACAAATTCACTACTGCCAGAGGGCCTGCCTGTCATCAAATTTTTTTTAATTTTGATGACCCTTCCTGTATCTTCTTTTCCGTTTAAGTATCCACGCCAGTTTTTTATCTCTTCAAACAAGTAACATTTACCTGCGATACCGCTATTCACATTGCCATCAATATGGTCTCTGGCGCTTGACCACATATAATCTTCCGCTTGTTTCACAATTCCTGCCCGAACCGGATTATTCTCGACATAGCGAACTGCAGCATACGTGTGTTTTTCATCCAGAATCGTTGAATAAAACCGTCCCTGCCACAAATGCCCCCTGGCATTATTCCTGCGGTTGACAAACTGGGCATGTCTCATGTGAAGGGTGTTGAAGGTAAGCGCAAGGGAATCATCTCTTTGTGGAACGCAAACGAAGTGAACATGATTTGTCATCAAACAGTAGGCCCATATTTCCAGTTCATATTTTAATGAATACTTTCTGAGCCACTCCAGATATTGTGAATAGTCATTCTCTTTCTCAAAAACAGGCTGCTGGTAATTTCCTCTTTGCGTAATATGATGCGGATATCCTGTTGCGACAAGTCTTTTTATTCTTGGCATGAGAAAAACTTATTACTTTTAAAATTTTGCTTATAAAAATAGGCGCTGTCCCTGTTAAAAGCTTTCACTCAGCGTGAAAGGGATAAAGCGCTTTTAATGTTTGATCCTTTGCTGCGGATACATAGTCTCTCAGTTTTGGGGACTGGCTGTAATAGGCTTTTCGCTGTTCTTCAGTTAATGCTTCAGAGACCGCAATCATAAATTCAGAAGGCGTCATTTCCGACAGATCTTCTTTCGGCAGTTCGCTGAATTCAGTAAACATCGCAGCGAATCTTTCCGACTCATTTTTCAGCCCGTCAAGGTCTTTCTTCTTCATTTTGTCTGAACACTTCAGTATCAAAAAAAGCGGCGGGGTCCTTTGAATTTCTTTGTAAGGAATCCCGTCAAAAAAGTTTACACTGCCGTCCCTGACATACGCATCAGCAATCCGTTTTTGATCAACTTTTTCCAGGGTCGCCAGGTGATCAATCAAAAGAAGGATACCGGGAGTGTATTTGATTTCATCCCAAAAAAGCTCATCAAGAAGAATATCATAATATTTTTGTAAATTCTTTGTGGAACACATATACAAACTATGTCTGAATTTCTTTTTATATTTTGCCATTGTTTTTATACTTTTATCACTTTGTAGCGGTCTTTTTGCCTGTTCTTCAGGTGTTGAGGTGGTTGCCTTCATCGGCTTTCTCAGTACACCCTCATAAACCACCTTCCTTGAAACATCAATCGATCCTTTTTCGCCAGCAGACTGCAGCCCCCACTCGGACCTGAACCTGTAGGGAAACTTCTTTATCGCAACATGTCCGATTTTGGCCTGTACTTGACCTTTTATTTTGTTTGGCTTAATAAATTTTCCTTCCATCTCCAGGACGATTGCCGCCTCCCCCCTGGCCATGACTCCCTTGATACTAACCCTGTCTGTATCCGTCATTTTGCCGACCAGTCCGTTTTCTCCCCGCTTTTCCAGAGACTCGCCCCAGCGCCGGTTCGGATGCACAGGAAGCACAACAAATGTTTCGTCATCGATCTTTTTTAGCCTTACTTTGATCGCTGATATATCCGTTTCATATTCGCGCACCGATGATATTTCCTTCCACTCGGGCAGATACAGCTTATATGCTTTAGAAAAATTCAGAGGCTGCGCATAAAGCGGAAAGGTAAAAAACATCATTAAAAAAACGAAAATATTGACTTTGGATAACATGACCATTCCTTTCTAGTTAAGTTCCGTTAAAATATCTTTATGCCAACCGATCTTTTTCCGGCATTCATCATGAAAATCAACCGGGTTTTCTGAAATCTGATATTTTAAAATAAGATTGACATTCCGGTACAGCGGTCCCCTGAGAATAGGCACCAGCCAGTTCGGCGCTTCTTCTCCCCACCTGCCTTCCCAGTCAAAAATACCTGTATCATTTACATAATCTTCCAAACACAACAATTTGTATTGTTTTTCCTCAGGACTTATTATTCTGTCAAAATAGTTGTCTATATCCGTATCATACTGGATCTGCGTTCCCGTACCCGCGCTAATATTCGCATCAATATCTTCGTCTCTAAAATAGGTGGCATGGGCGTTTTCAGCAATATATATCTTTACCCGATTACCTTTTTCTGAAGTATTCACATAGCGCTGTCCCGCCACTGTCGACGGTTTGTTATAATCCAACCGCCAGGCAAGTGTCTGACCATAATAGTGCTGGGACGCGGTTGCCGCAAACGGCAAAATCCACTCCGATTTTTTAGCCGGCATTTCTTTGTTTTTATGTCGAACTGTCAGTTGGACCATTTCCCAATCACCCTCATGGGCAAATGATGTCCGGTCCGCTCCTGTTGTGTATGGCGCATGACTCGATATCGAATACATCCAGTAATGCATAAATACATGGTTCTCATGCTCATGGGGATACCCCCTGTGCAGAAGATACGGCAGGCCATTGTCACAGACCAGGTTAGCATCCGTTTCACATACGCGGCTTTCATCATCCATATCGATATAATGGTCATCCACATCGCCGGGATCATTTAACACGGAAGCCTGCAAAACCGGATACAGGTCGGTAATTTCCACCACCGGAAACGTTCCAAATTCACTATAATTTTCTTCAGGGGTCCCTTCCCAAACCGGATCATCACCCCCCAGATTATCTTCCATCAATGCGTAGTTGACAATAACGCTTGAAGAAAACGGATACCCCGGCCCTCCCGGAGCTACAACCTCCCCCGACCCCACATAAACATCCGGCCGATGCTTCCAGATCAGGTCATGAATGGCCAGGCCGTTTTGCGGACACTGCCAGCCGGGCAGTTTTTCATCGCCGTCTTCTATTGAAGTGATAATGGGATCTTTCAGTCCTTCAATTCTCACTTCCAGCTGCAGCCGGTAAAACCCGACAAACCTGAATTGGCCTGAACCATCTCTCACATCCGGCCAGACCAGGTGCAGACTTTCTCCCTTGATAAAGGTGTTTTCGTCCTTTATTCCTTCCAGATAATCATTGTCGCCAAATTTTATTTTGTTGCTGCTATCTTCTTCGTACACATACACCTTTACACTGTTTACACCCATTTCTTCCGGCAGGTTCAGCCGGTAGAATATATCAAGGTCCTTGTAATCTTCGTTCCCGCAAGCATCTTTCTGCCTTAAAAAGTAGTTGTCACTGTCCCCGTTATCCGTGTACCGGTTATCGGTATATTCATTTTCAAGCCTTGAGTAGTCAGGATAGTCATCAATCCAGCCGATTTGAACCGCGGTGACATTTACCTCGTCGCCGAGATAACCGAAGATATCGTCTCCATCGGGATCGATTTCCACCGTGATTTTTCTGTCTGCGATATTTCCACTGGCTTCAATCGCTTCAACATAAAGAACCACTTTTCGTTGTGTCTCATCAAAACCAAGCATTGTTACGGGATATGCCGTGTCACTGTTTATAAAGTCCCCTGATTCACCGACAGACGCGGACAGCCTGCTTTCAATTCCGTCTTTGGTCCAGATTCGCAGGCTTCCGGGAGCGGGTTCAAACACATAACCGCTTTCTTCGGTTCCGCTTCGAATAATCAGCACCGGATCAGAGGCGAAATAGCGAAACCTGATTTTTGCGGTATTGACATCAACCGAATCATGAATCTCTATAACAACGGGAACAAATTTTCCGCCGGCATTCGTTCCTTCATTTCCATAGACATCAATTCCATCAACATAATTTAATATGCCGTCTCCGTCATCATCCCCATCATTAACCATTACTATTTTACCTGGATAAAAAGGGTCATCTTCAATGTCTTCTATTTCATCCTCTTCCGGTGTCCTTACTGTTATTTCAAACCCGTTGTTATTATTGCTGTCGATATCAAGGTCTATCAGGCTTCCCACCACAAATGTCCCGCAGGAATTCACAAATCTGCCGTCCGGTTTCTGAAGAGACAGGGCTACGATTATTTCTTCTCCAACAGCCAGGTTATCTTTATCCACCATATTAAAAGTAAAAAACCCTTCTCCCGGACCATAGAGCGGCCCCTGCGTTCCGGTTGCTGCCACATTTACTAAAGCAAAGCCCGGATGTCCTGAGGTGACTGCGGGCACAACATTATTTACGGGATTTCCCATCAGGTCTACAACCGTATATTTTACGGTTCTTTCACCGTTATTTTGATCCGGGAAACAGGTATTATCTCCTTCAAAATCAATATAAATAATCCTGCTGTCATCAAAAAACGAATTCATGGCATAAATTGATGATTCTACGGATACGGCCATGGCAGAAGCTGATGCCTGAGTCATATACACACTCATGGCTCTTCCAGAAGCCCCGTTAAGATCAGACCTGACCGGCAGCTTTCCTTCCCTGATCCGGTCGGAATTGATCACCACTTCATCGACACCGTCTTTAATATCATCTTCGAAACGGATCCAGTCCATAAAGTCCGGATCCACAAATTCACTGAGTAAACTCTGGATGGCGGTGGTAATCTGGCCGCCGTCGCCGCCCCGGCTGATGAAATACCCCTGCCGGAATGCTCCCATGGGATCATCGTCCGGAGTCAAACTGATAATCCCCACGCCGCAATAATCGTTTCTGGTAACTCTAGCTTCCGGCACAATCACGGTCTGACCCAGATCCAGTTCCCGGGTGATAATGGCGATATCCTCTTCCGGAAGATCCAGCATGGGCACAAGCAGGTCCCGGTTGTCCGGATGGATTTCATAGATGGCTGTGCCATTGTCAACCGCTAAACTGATGAGCTTGGCCGCAGATATGGCATCTTTTCTGTAAAGCTGGGTCAATACCGCATGCTCCAGAATGGACCCGAACATGCCGGCAGACCTGAAAAATCCCACTCGTTTCTGCCAGTCACTGTCTTTGGGCACCGCCTGAAGCCGGTTTCCCGGCGCATCGATGAAGATGGTTGAGCCGTTGATCACGGTGGGGAAATACCCGGCTGTATAGCCCACATCCAGATGCCGGAACACGCATAAATCCGACGGATCCCTGAACCATTGAACTCCCGCTTGCTTTGCAATGAGGCTGTTAAAGAGATCGGCCTGAAAGTACCAGGTTTCACCGGTCAGTTTCAGCTGCTGGCCCAGCAGATCATCAAGAGTCGCGGTTTCGTCATTTGAAGCGCTTTCAAGCGTTTCCAGACTTTCATTGAGCACATTACTTGTGATGTTGCCCAGACCGAGGACAATGGCGGCATGGTCTCCCACGGTAACTTGATAATCACTTCTTCTGGCCGGAAAATGGGTCTCGCCGGGTTTCAGAATTTCGACTCTCAGGGTTTCCTCCAGTCCCATGGAGATTTCGGCGTTATTGATCGGACCGGTACTGTTGTCCACGTTTTCGGCCACAATCTCGCCGTCCAGTTTCAGCTGCGGAAACATATGAATGAGATAACAGGGCGTGCCCAGGATATTGCCGTCATATTCGTTTAACAGCTGGACATCTTCCTCCGTTGCCGGCCGGTAGGACAGGGTCAGCCTTTTGCCGTATATTTCCGCTATCGGTTTTTCCCATCTTATTTCCTGAGTGCCCAGCCCGCCTTCTTCCTCATCGACATTCAGGTCCATGTCATGGTAAGACAACTGGACCTTGACCCGGTGATGCCGGTCAATACCATTTAGAACGGAATAGCTTGTTTTATCTTCCGCCACAAAAGGAAGGGTGATGGGCAGGATGGGAAGCACGGGCGCATCGATCACGCTTTGCCCGTAAAATTCGCTGATCGTCATGTCCGGATCGGTGGTGTCCAGATAATCCTCTATTTCATCTGCATATTTTTCTATTTCGCGGTTGATATAGCTTTGCTTAAAATCAATCAAGGTCCCGTTTTCATCAACCGTTGCATTTTCTTCCAGACCGGCCAGAAAAGCATCCATGTCAAAGGGCACCATATGTCCCGGAACATGTTCATATTTTTTAAATGAAGGCGATAAGGGCACCCAGAGACTGTGGCTGTCATCTCTCAGTTGCCCCCGGTAGTTGCCATAGGGCAGATAGACCTCCACATACACATGCCTGAACCTAACCTGCTTGAGCTCTGATCCCGAGTAAAGGTTTTCCACCTCCTTTATCCCGGCAGTGGACAGATAGAACCCCACCTGCGCAGGGTCATCAAAACCCAGCCAGTTCATGGCCCGGTCGATATCAACGGTCACCAGTGCTTCACCGTACCGGGCAGGATAACCGCTATAACGAAGAAGTGAGATCATCAGGCTGGAAAGATCCACGTCGTTTCCGCTTTTTTCCACCAAGGCCCCCCGGGCCCCCTTTAAACTGCCGGGGTAGGGCTGGTAGGTATAATTGTTCTTGACGTGTTGATAAATTTTAATGGGATCGCCCTTCAGCGCATCGGCCAGGGACTGGATCTCATCAGAAAAAACAATATCGATGCCGTCTTCAGCCAGATCCGTCGGCACCGGAGGCGTAATGGCATTAAAAGTACTCCGGGACAGCAGTCCGCTGATACTGCCCAGACCGGCCAGATGTATTGGATGGGCATAAAGGGGCAGATCGAGATCGAAGCCGACGGCCTTGCTGATAACGGAAACAGCTTCATTCACCACAGCGCCCCTGAGGTCACAGCGTAAACCGGATGACGAAGGTTCAAACCGCACCAGTTCAAATGAACCGTCTTTCTGATAGAGGCCGAATTTGTCTTTTTTCCCGGGGAAAAGGTTTATCTCCTTTTCTTTTATTTCCCCGCGTTTTGGCTTTACAATCGCCCCGGAGTTTTTTCCGGAAAAATATTCCGGCGCGCCCCGGCGCCTGTTTTTCACTGCTCTTCTGTTTATTTTTCTTTCACCGCAAGGAATTTTTCTGCCCGGCAGCAGACCGCCAAGACCTTCATAATCCTCCATAACGAGTTTTTCTTCAATCCGGTCCATGCGGACTTTAAAACTATCGCAAAAATCCCGGTGCCGGTTCAACATCCGGTCGCTGGCCCCGCGCTCGATCAGCGTCTGCTCCAGATCCATCAGCATCCGCAAAAAAGTCTTCTTTTTTCGCGCAAACGACTGCGCCAGCCCTCGGATTCTTTGCTGCTCCCGGCTCCAGTCCGCATTTCTTTTCTGTTTCACGGTGATTTGCCGAAGCGTCTGTTTAAGGCCCGTAAACAGATTCTCGACAACGGCCCCGTCTCGGCGGAAATCAGGAACAGGGTCTTCGGCCTGCGCCGGAACGCCCGGGAAACATCCGCTCCAAAAAAACAATCCTGTAAAAAACACGTTCCATACTTTTTTCATCCGTTTTCCCCTCAAAAAACGTTTTATTGATTCGCTGTAAAGGAGGAAAGCCTGTTTCGACCCTGTCCCCTCTGCAGGACCGAAACAGGCCGGGCAGAAATAATATCTGCCCTCCCCGGCAGTTTTCACCGAAACTTCAATACGGCCTTCAATAAGTTACTAAATCTCAAATCCCCCGTCTATAGGGGAACCCCCTCATTTTTTTCTGGGGGGTTTACCCCAGATAAATCCGGGGTAAATATCGGCTTTTTGAAGGCGTTTCATCTGTATTCTGGGAAAAATTGTGGAATGTCCCGCGGGAACAAAACAACGGGCTCAGAGAGCCCGGTTTGAACATTGAAGCCGGAGAGAAAAGGATCAAGATCCACAGAAAAGGTCGGTTTATTTTTGCCGTCTTGCGCAAAGCCCAAGGTTTACGGCAAACAATAAATCAGGACTGGCATACAAAATTCGGGATAGAAAAAAATTGAACGGCTTTATGTCAGGGCCAAAGAATGGCGAACCCGGAGCAGCGCCAAAGTGTATCACTCGTCCGTTTTCTCATAAACGTCCACCTCTTCACCGTCCGCAGCGGTCAGGATCAGCCGGTTGCCCTCAATCACGTAGGTGCCGGTGATAATTTCCGGCGGTCCCTCAGGCCGTTCCACTTCAAACCGCACCCGGCCCTTTTTCATAAAAAAATATTTCCCGTTCACCGCCATGCCCTGGTTGTCCACGGCAATAAAGGTGCCGTCCTGAAAAAACTGAACCGAGGCGTTTTTTCCCGGCTGCCGCCATCGGCCCGTTACCTCCGGTATTCCGGCACAGGCCGTGATGCACACAAACATCATCACCCCTAAAAAAAACTGTTTCATCGCTTTTCCCTTTCCAGGCCGAAGGGCCCGTCCGAACCTCCCGGCACGGCGGGACCTTGTCCGTTGCTGCCTACTCAAATACCTTTTTTAAAATATCGGTCACCCGGGCCGCCGGGTCCCGGCGGATTTTTGTTTCCTGCTGTCCCAGCACAAAAAACAGGCCATCCAGGGCTTTCTCAACAACATACTCATCCGGGCTGAGAGACTTGACCGATCCTGCAAAAGGAATGGTCTCGTACTTTTCCACCAGGTGATTGTATTTATCCGTGACATCATACGTTTTCAATGCCTCGTCAACCGCCGGGCGAAACGCTTCCGCCAGCCGGTTCAGGGTTTTTCCTTTAAAGTATTCGGTTGACGCCGTATCACCGCCCCCGTACACTTTCCGGACATCCTCTATCGTCATGGCGGCCAGCGCATCCAGAAAGATATCCAGCGCGGACGGCGCGGCGGATTCGGCCGCCCGGTTCATGCTCAGCACGAAATCATCGGTATACTTTGTCATGCCGATTTTTCTCAGGGCGCTGTCCACGGTCTGCAACTGTTCCGGCAACGGGATTTTAATGTCCGTATTATCGAAATAGCCGCCGGCTTTGCTGACGGACTTGACCGCCTTTGTAATTCCCACCTTGAGGGCCTCTTTTAATCCCTGCCCGATCTCCACATCACTTAAAGAAGTTTTCTGAACCGCCCCCAGGGGGTCTTCGGCCAGCTTACCCAGATTTTCTTTCAAATTTTCCAGCTGCGCACGCGCCGGAACAGAAGTAAAAACCAGGGATAATGCCATTACCATGGACAAAAATATTTCTTTTTTCATCAGAACACTCCTTTCATCGATTTTATCGCATTTTTATTTTTTCTATAGCCGCTCATATGGCTGATGGGGGGAAAGCGTCTCCCCGTATGACGGGACAGGACGGCAGTGTGAGCAATAGATGCACCACATACGCTCTTTGCGCCGGCGGACACATTGCCGCAGAAGATTTATTTTCAGCAGCCATGTACTTTATTATGCTATAACAGGGAAATGCGCCAGCCATTGGCCGATAAATCTTGTAAATACAAGGCAAAAACAGTTTGCCTGAATAAAAACGCCATCCCCCCTGTCCTTTTCCCTTTCAAACCCCTGCTGTTACTGCTTTGACAAATGAATAAAATCGTTTTTCAGCCGTGCCAGGACTTTATCTAAATGTTTTTTCTGCTTTTCGCTGAGGTTCTCAACCATTTTGGCCAGCATGGCCATCGTCACGCTTTCATTTTGAAATACCGTATTCCGGTACGCGTCGGACCACCACTGTTCCGGAACCACAAACAGCCGTCTGAGGATTTCCTTTTTTTCACCAGTCGCGATAGCGCTTTCCAGCGCTTCCTTCAACACCGCCAGCCAGCCGGCCCGGTTTTCCAGCCACAGGGTCTGCATCGGGACCAGGGCGACAGACCAGTTCTCCACCATGACCTTCTGCGGCCCCGTCAGCCGCCCCGTGAACCGCTTCAGCATTTTTTCCATGCGCCGGCGCAGCCGCCTTTGCCGCTCGCTGGGGGTTTCCCGCAGATATTTCTGTTCATATTGTTGCTGCTCTTTCTCCCAGACCCGGTAAAAATATTGGCGCTGTTTCGCATCAAGGCTCAGCATCAGGGCCTGGATGTCCGGCGTCGCCGTCATCATAATATCGCGCCAGAATTGCTGAAGCGTCTCATACCGGTCGTGAATCCGCTCAGCCGTCAGGTCACACGCAATATCCTGTCGAATCCCGTCAATAAACGCCGCGTAGACCGCCAGCTGCTCATGCCGGTGCCAGGTCAGCAGCGCGTCCAGCCGGGTGTCATAAAAATGCTGCTGGTCCCTGTTCAGTTCAAAATAATCATCCAGGTGCCAGCCGACGATCCAGTCCAGATAGTTATAGACCAGGCGGGTATTGCTGCAGGCCCCCGACAGAACCAGCAGCAGAGCGACAACCGCAATTTTAAAACCGCTTTTTTGAACCCTGCCGGTAAAATGTAAGGTCATGATCCACCGCAGCTGATAGATACCCCTATGCTGGTCATACTATTTTTTTCCGGTCCCGGCAAACCGGATATTTTCAGCCATAGGACACCCGTTGACAGTCTTTGACAATCCCTCAGGATAACTGTAATATACTGGATATTTTATATCCGTTCGACAATCCAAAATAAGCGTATTACCGGAGATTCTCCGCAATGAAAGCACCTTATTGTCCGTTTTTCAGTGTCTTCCTGTTTTTCCTGCTCTTGTCTGCGCCCGCGTCCGAAATCCGGGCCGAATGCGATTCAGCCCTGCCCGGCTGGCATATTCTCGCCCCCGGCTTCAGTGACGGCCTCTTCTGGCCGGTCAGCGGCATCGTTTTTGAGTGGGACTATCTGATGATCCATGACAACAACGGCAGTTTTACCGGCAGCATGGGAATTGTGGTGGCGGACCCGGAAAACCGACTGAACGGCCTGATGCCCTCCGGCGCCAACACGGCGATTTCCGGCAAATTCGCTTCCGGCGATGTGGTGGTGGACTACCTGCCGTTCGGCGCCGACAACTATACGGCTGCCCCGGACACCCGCCGGTTTTACACCGCCGACCCTGCCGGCCGCTTCGCGCGAATCGAACCGCTGGAAGCCGGGGACGGCCTTCCCCAGCGGCTGCACTGGACCGGAAAAACCGAAAAATACGCCTACGACCTGATGATCACCCCGGACTGGACCGACCGCTGCGATGCCTACCTGAAGGCCTTTCCCGTCATCATCGGCGACGACGCGTCCGGAACGAAAATCGCAGGCCTGTTCGACCTTTTCCCGGGCCAGTCCTGGACCATCGACATGCACTGGATGCGAACCCGGGTAACGGGCTGGATCGAGAACCGCGCCACCCGGGAGCGGGCCGGGATTGACGGCTGGGGCTATCGCGAAAACGCCTGGGGCCCCTGGGCCTTTGTCTTCAGCGGCTGGGACTTCGGCATTGCCTCGGACAACGCCTCCGGGATTCAATGGAGCTGGCAGTCCTACCACCACTCGGACAAGCTGGACTACCTGGATGTCAGTTTTTACGACAATGACGAACTGCAGGCCATCCGCTTCGATACAACGGCCGGAGAACTGGGCTGGTATCACGACCACTGGCACTATGACAACCGGACCCGGCAATGCACGCCCCTGGACACCACTGTCATCGCCATGAACGCGGACTATATCGTCGAAGCGGAAATGGTGATCAATGATGATCAGGCCCCCATGCTGTCCGACGTTACCCCGGTCACCGCCGTCTACTTCATCCAGACCCTGTATCCAAAATACACGGTCTCCATCCGGCGGGCCGCGCCCCCCCATGAAAAGGTGGCCGGGTTTGACAACATTCAGGGCGGCGGTGAATTTTCCGGCATGCGTTATCTGCTCCATGATATCTTCGGTCCCCGAACAGAGGAGCAGTGTGCCGCTTGGGGACAAAAGTTTACCCATCCCCTGCCGGACGGATATTCGGCCTGCAGGCAATAAGAATAATCTCCCATAAAACAAGAGGCCTTAAGCAGAAAAATCCTGAAACAAGGAAATCCCGTTTACCGGGACCGGTCAAAGGGGGCACTTTCTTTGTTTCTTTCTGCAAAAAGAAAGTAAGTAAGTGGTTTAAGCGAAATTAGATTCTCCCCGAAACGCTCGAAGCTTTTCGGGATAACCCCCAAAGGCCGTGGTTTTAAAACATAATAAATGGCCGAATCCACAGCTAAAGACCGCCGGCAAAGTCCGCGCCGAGATCCAGCCAGTCCAGCGCCTCTTCGATATCACTGGTGGATCTGAAATAGAAATCCCTGGTTTCGGCAACAGCAGCTTCCCCGGACGCTTCCGGCAGCAGACCCGGCGCCCGCAGGCAGGAAATCCACAGGGGTTTATGGCGGTCGAGAATATGCCGGGCATGCTGTTGCGCACAAAAGTCGATATAGGCCAGCCGGTCGGCTTCACGCACCGGTCCTTTCAGCCCGCGCAAATCGATCAGCACATTCTGCTGATTCTGTTCGACCGAGGCCTCGAGCATGGCCAGGAACATCCGTTTGGCGGAATTCATCTCGAAGGAACCCGCGGTCAGAACATAGAGATACCCTTTTCTGGATTCTACGGCATACCCAAGCGGCATTTTTCGTGCAAACAAATATTTTATGGTTTTTCCCTGCCGGCCTTCGGTACCCTCCGAACTCCCGGTTTTCCCGGACGGCCACCCCCCTCGCAGCGGAAACCCTACTTTGACAATCTTAGCATATCCCGCTAATATTTAAACCGGTGCGGAACAAATTTCTCCTGATAATTTTTTCCGGCGGAAAAATCGGCAACCTTGCCCGTTTCGTTAAAAAAACTCAAAAAGGTTTTTTTCTGATGAACATCGTTTTTTATGATATTGAAACCTCCGGCCTGATCGCCAGTAAGCACGATATCATTCAGATCGCCGCCATTGCTTTTTCCGTGACACAGGGCCAATGGCAGGAGCTTGAACAGTTTGAAGCCAAACTGGCCTTCGATCTTGACCGGGCCGACCCCCGGGCCCTGGAACACAACTGCTACGACCGAAACGTCTGGGACCGGGAGGCCGTTGCCCCGCAAGCGGCAATCCGGTCCTTTTCCGACTTTCTGCGCCGGTATGCCGATGTCGAACGGATCGGCAAAAAATCGGGCACCCGCTTTTACTGCTGCCGGACCGCCGGTCACAACATCAAAAATTTCGACGATCCTTTTGTGCGGGCCTTTTTCAGCCGCATGAACCTGTTCTGCCCCATCGACTTTATGGAGGCTTACGACACCCTTCAGCTGGCCCTGTGGGCGTTCGGCCTGCAGGACCAACAGCCGGCGCCGGAAAACTACCAGCTGGGCACCCTGTGCCGGCTGCTGAATATCCCGCTCGACAACGCGCATGACGCGCTGTCCGATATTCGGGCAAACTCCCGGCTGGCCCGGAAAATTCTGAAAGGGTAAACAGGAAACGCTTTGACTGGGCCTTGACCCTTAACCTTTTGATCACGGTTTAAATGCGAAAAAGTCCCGTCTCTTTAGAAGGATCCGCCGGCTTCGGCAGAAACCTTCAATACTACAAGTTCTGCCTGTATGGTTTTCTGAAAAACCTGAAATTTTTTGAGCCGTTTCTGATTCTGTTTTTTGTTGAGAAGGGGCTCACCTTTTTTCAGATCGGCACCCTTTATGCCGTGCGCGAAATATCGGTCAATCTTCTGGAGATCCCCACCGGTATTGCCGCCGATGCCGTCGGCCGCAGAAAGACCATGATCTGCGCTTTTTTGTTTTATATTCTGTCGTTTCTGGTTTTCTATTTTGCCGCCGAATACCTGCTCTTAGTTCCGGCCATGGTTCTGTTTGCCTTTGGCGAGGCCTGCCGGACCGGCACGCACAAGGCCATGATTTTCGAATACCTCAAAATCAACGGCTGGCAGGACCAGAAAGTCCACTACTACGGTCACACCCGGTCCTGGTCGCAAGCCGGTTCCGCGGTGTCCGCTTTCCTGGCCGCCGGTATCGTGTTTTACAGCGGCAGTTACGGCCGGGTCTTTCTGTTCTCGACCGTTCCCTATGTGCTGGCCCTGCTGCTGATGATCTCCTACCCCGCGGCACTGGACGGGGAAAAGCCAACGGTTTCCGGAACCGACATCCGGCGAAATTTTATTCGCATCATGAAGGTCTCCGTTTCGGCGGTCACGGATGCCCGCAGTCTGAAAGCCATCTCCAACCTGTCGGTGTTCAGCGCCTTTCACCGCGCCGCCCGGGACTACCTGCAGCCGGTTCTGGCCGCCTTTGCCGTGTCCCTGCCGGTATTTTTAACCTTTAGCGACAAACAGCGGTCCGCCCTGGCCATCGGCATGGTCTACACCCTGATCTTCATGCTTACCGCCGTTGCCTCGCGCAAATCCGGAAAAAGCGCAGACCGGTTTCACCACATCACCGTTCCGTTAAACATTACCGTGGTAACGGGCCTGGTCATGGGCATTCTGATCGGACTGTTTTACCATCTGAGCATCACCCTGGTGTCGATCCTGCTCTATATCGGAATATACATTGTTCAGAACCTGAGAAAGCCCATGGGCATCGCCTACATCAGCGACCTGATGCACCAGGATATCCTGGCCACGGCCCTTTCCGCCGAATCCCAGGTCACCACACTGTTCACGGCCGTGCTGGCCGTTGGCCTCGGACTTTGCGCAGATCATTTCGGCATCGGCAACGCCCTGATCATCGGTGCGGCATTCCTGCTGGCGCTGTTCCCCCTCTATCGCGCCGCAGAAAAAAAAGAATTCAGTACCAACAAATAATTCATAAATTTACATTAATTGTCAACTTAGTACAAATATAATGTATTATTTGCAAAATAAAAAACATATTTACATCAAAAATATTATTATCTGCATATTATTGCCTTATAAAAAACTTATAAAAACATATCGGCAATAAAATTACATTTATTGGAACAAAAATTTTTTTTACAATGTTTTCCTGAACAGCGCCCCGATTGATAAAAAGCCTTAATCTCCGGCCATGACATCGACAATTTTTCCCGGGTACACATTTTCGATGTCAAGCAGGCGGGCGGTTGCGTTATCGGAACACTGCAAAACCGCTTCAAACACTGCGGTAGTGGCATAGCGAACGATGTCCCAGCCCGCTTCCGGGGAAAGCATGTCCTCGCCGCAGCCGTCACTGCCGAGCCGCACCAGGTTCGGATCAAAGTCCAGCCCGTAGGTATCGGCAATGCCCAAAAGCCCGCCCTTGTCCCGCTCGATGGCACAGACATCGGTAAAGGCCAGATGCCCGGCATCGGCAATACCGACAAAATACCGGTTATCTTCCGGAAACGTTTCCGTGTAAGCGGCCAGCTGCGAATCATAGGGCCATACCCCGTCGTCTTCGGCACCCATCACCAGGCTGGACACCAGCCAGGACCCGTCGGCAACCCCGCCCGAAGCCATGGGAATCAGCACGCGGACCCCCGGCACCCGGCCCAGGTTTTGGATCGCCCGGCCGCCGGCACTGTGTCCGGCCGCGCCGGTCCGGTCACCATCGATCAGGCCGGCGAGAAAATCAAGCGCCGGATCGGACCGTTGAACCGCGGCAATCAGCCGGCGGGTATCCCCGGCCTGGTCGGCAAAAAACACGGTGTTTATGTTGGTCAGAAGGTCCTTCAGCGTAATCCAGGGGTTGTCCGCGTTCAGCACAATGAATCCCCGCCCGGCCCAGTGGGTGCAGAGCGCGGCCGAAGCGGTCCTGAACCCGCCGAACCCGTGCACCATGATAATGACCGGATAGGGGCCGTGGGCCGTGTCCGGCGGCAGGTCCCGGTAGCAGTCGCAGTCCTGCAGCACCGGCGCCGTCACCTGCGCCTGCATGGCATCGGGAATGTGTTCGCGAATATCGTACTGCTGTTTTTCGCCCCCCGCGGCGCTGCCGACGGCGGCCGGGTACCAGACCTCGGTGGTCAGACCGGCCAGCACAACGGTCCGCACCCCCGCATCCCAGGGACCGGCGGCGGCCGGATTGTCCGGCACCGCAAGCATCAGACCGTCACACACCGGGGCGCCGGGTTTTTTGCAGGAAAAAAAAGTTATCAGCACCAGCAGCAGACAAACCCGCCGGCTGATTCGAAAAGCTTTGCAGCGCATCATATCTTTAGAGGTAACACAGCCTTCGGCGCGAAGCAAGGGCCATCGGGCCGTGCGCTCACGGAACGGTCCGGTAGAAATACTGGGTATCCGCCGAGGAGGCGCCGACCCTTATCTCCGCCGGCGCCGGCGTGATGGTGACCTGATAAGCGGTTCCCGCGCTGGCAAAACCGTAGTAGGTCCCGTCCGCGTAAACCCTCGGCGCCCGGGTAAGCGGCGATTCCGGCGTCAGGGTCAGGGTAACGCCTCCGGCAATGGATTCCGTTTCCATCAGGATGTCCGGCGCCCGGTCATATTCCGCGTTCCAGACCGGCACCAGCATATCGCCCAGCACAACCGCGGACAACTGGGTATAGCCGAAGTTCAGC
>Ga0272441_10000804_pt1 | contig 69196 bp, 59 predicted proteins | sample SSMProp6N_FD_193582 | JGI IMG/M metagenome (GOLD analysis project Ga0272441, IMG submission 193582) | Marine sediment archaeal communities from Little Sippewissett salt marsh, Falmouth, MA, United States - SSM-Prop-6N | ecosystem: Environmental > Aquatic > Marine > Wetlands > Sediment ...
ATGATTGTTCAGCAACCGGTACCACATCGGTCCGTATATCAGGTCAATGGTTAATTCGATACGTATCGTATTATTTCTTGTCAATCAATTTTTGATATTCTTATCCAATAAACAAAAGCCGGAGAAACCACAATGAAACTCCAAAATCAGAAGGTTATCATCATGGGGGGTACCTCAGGAATGGGTTTGGCTACTGCCAAGGCAGCGACGACAGCCGGTGCTACCGTTTTAATTACCGGCCGTGATCAGAACAAGCTCGCCAAGGCCCTGGCCGAACTTCCGCAGAGCGCGAGCGGCGAGGTGGTGGATGCAACGGTGGAGAAGGAGGTGAGAGACTTTTTTAGGCGTAGCGACCCTTTTGATCACTTAGTGCTTGCGGTGAGCGGCAGGGAAGGAAGTGGACCATTTGAAAGCCTTGGCGTCGATACACTCAAGCGAGCATTCGATGGCAAATTCTGGGCCCAGTTCATGGCTGCTCAAATGGGCCTGACAAAACTCCGTGAAAATGGGTCGATCGTCTTCATTACGGCAGCCTCGGCACGCACCTCGATTCCAGGCACCGCCGGCCTGGCGGCCATCAACGGGGCTTTAGAGGCTATGATCCCCACGCTGGCCCTCGAGCTCAAGCCAATCCGTGTGAATGCCGTATCCCCCGGTGTGGTCAAGACCCCGTGGTGGGACACCTTGCCATCCGAACAAAGAGAAGCCGTCTTCAAACAAACCGCCCAAACTCTGCCCGTCGGCCGTATCGGCACCCCCGAAGATGTGGCCGAGGTCATTATGCTTTTACTCGGAAACGGCTTTATGACCAGTACGGTGATCGAGTGCGACGGCGGCATACGCATCAAATAGGAAGAAGATATTTTCAAAAACCGCGCAGACCTCAATTATCCGATCTGTCAAAAACAAAAACAGGAAGGCAACGAACCATGAAAGTCGTGGCTTTTAACGGCAGTGCCCGCAAGAAAGGCAATACGCGCATTCTGATAGACATTGTCTTGGATGTCTTGAAAAAAGAAGACATCGAGACCGAGGTGGTGAATTTGGCCGGAAAGAAAATAAGAGGGTGCACGGCCTGTATGCAATGTTTCGAAAAGCGGGATCAAACCTGCTCAGGAGTCGATGATTTCATCAACGACTGTATTGCGAAAATGATCCGGGCCGACGGCATGATCCTGGCGTCGCCGACGTACTTTGCCAATGTCTCGACGGAGATGAAGGCGTTGGTCGATCGGGCCGGAATGGTGGCCTTTGCCAATCCGGGTTTGATGCGCTACAAAGCGGGCGCGGCCATCACCGTTGCCCAGCGTACCGGCGCTTCCCAGGCCTTAATGGCGCTGAACACCTTTTTTACTTGTTTTGAAATGTTCATCGTCGGGTCGAATTACCCCAACATGGCGCTTGGCCTTGATAAAGGGGATGTCGAGAAAGACGCCCAAGGACTGGAAACCATGAAAGTCCTGGGAAGAAACATGGCTTTCCTGCTCAAAAAAATAACTGGGTGATACCCGATTCACCTTGGGCTCATCGAGATTATCCGACATATTTATCCAAGCCCATGTGGTGATGAAACTTCAGAAAGGCCGTTCGGCCGTATTCATGCAGAAGCGACAGATAGCTGAACCCTTCCATCGGCAGGCTAAACCGTTCGAGACCGGGTTCCGTGCAGCTGCGGCACTCATCGAAGTGACCGACGTTCTTGCGTATCCGGTTGGCCCCATCCGAAAAGAAGATATCCGACAGTGATTGGCGCCGGATGTTGCCGACGGATCGATCAATCAATGGGCACAAGTATACATCGCCGTTGCTGCGAACGAAGACGTAATTATACCCGCAGGTACACGGTTTACGCATGACACCGGTTTGAAAATATTCTACCAGGCGACGGCCGTGGTAACTCCAGTCGGAGCGCTCGCCCCGGTAAAAGCGGATCATCTTGGCCATGTCTTCGGAACTGAAGGCCATGTCGCCGCCCAGATCGGGATTAAGATATCTACCCCTCGTGATGATGCAGGGTGAAATAATCGTAAACAGACGATTCGCTTCGGCATAATCGGCGATTCCATCGAGTTCGTCGATGTTGATCGGCAAAATGGTGGTCTTCAATCCAATGATCAGGTTGGGATAGCGTCGGCGAAGCTCGATCAGGCCCCGGATGGTTTCGTTTAACTTCGGCCAGGCATCCTTCACCCGGCGGATTTTTTCGTGAAGCGGACCCGCCGCGTCCATTGCGCAAACCATCACCAGCTCGATGTTTTCTCGGTGCAGCCGGCGGGCAATATCCTCAACGGTCGTAACGACCCGCCGGGTCAAGAAACCGTTGGTGGTCACGGCCACAGCCCGCAATCTCTTCAGGTTGGTGTTCTTGAGGGCACAGATACCGTCGAAGAGATCGCTCAGGTCGTCTCGAAGAAAGGGTTCGCCGCCGGTGACATCCAGCTCTCGCAGGTCGTTCAACACCGGCGAGGAGAGTAATGTCAACCAATCCGCGATGGGTAGGTTCGGCACCCGGGCAGGGATCTTCCATATGTTGCACATGATACAGCGGGCAATGCAGTCGTGCGTGATCTCGAAGCTGACCGCGACCGGTTTTCCAGGTTTTCCGGTGAGACATCGATAGCGATGGCGCAGGCCGTTTCGGCATAGCTGCGTTATCAATTTCAACAGTTCGGGATTCATTTGAATTCAATCCGGCATGAGATCGCCAGATTCTATTGACCGCTCTGTTTCCAGCAGTACGCTGCTTTTCTCAGCGCGCAACGATCTTCAGGCGCCATCAGAACGCCGCTGTGGGCGAGGGCGCGTCCCATACATCCACCCCCGCAGTGATGCCTCCCCGGACATCCTTCACAGGTTTCAAGCTGCACCATTCGCCGGCGGCTGATCTGTGGAAGCTCGGCCCAAATCGGCAGGCCTTCTGAAATGATATCTTCGAAAGAGCGGTGAAAAACATCCGCGACGGCGTATTTTTCTGAAAGGAGCATGACGCATGGATAGAGTCGACCGGCGGCCGATATAAACGGGTTCTCTATGCAGCCGCAGATTCTATCGGCCGGTTCCGATCGGCCCTTGTACCATTCGATGACCGATACACTGGCCATGCGATCATACCGATCCCTGAAGGCCCGATCTTTATGATAGAGATCGAGAAGTTCACATGCCTGTGCGGTCGACGGCGCCGTCAGCCGCAGCGATGCCGCTGCGCGTCCGCCTCGAACCAGGGTTCCGCTGACAAATCGTGAAATTCCGATGCCGTCCAAAAGCGCCAGCAACCGGGGAATTTCATGAAAATTGTGGCTCATCTCCGTAAAAGCCACCTGCGTCTGCTTCCCGAGACCCTGACGGATCGCCAACCGAATTCCCCGGAAGGTGGCTTCGAAACTTCCCGGGCCGCGCACCGCATCATGGGTAAGGACCGTGGCGCCTTCGATGCTGACCTGCATCCGGAACCGCTCCGGGGGCAGTTTTGTCAGATGCCGAATCGTTGCCTCGTCCAGCAGGACGCCGTTGGTCTGCAATGTGATTTTCTCGAGTTCGGATCGGCGACAGGCATAATCAACTATCCTCATCCATTCCGGGTGGGCAAGCGGCTCGCCGCCGGCGATATTGATCTTATTGACGCCGGAGCTGATAAAATCCCGGATGAGTCTAATGAGGGTCTCCGAAGGCACTGCCGAGTCGGTTCGCGGTGGTCCGCAGTCGAGCAGGCAGTGGTGGCACTGCAGATTACAGCCGCTCGTGATCATGAGCGTCAGCGATCGGGGTGGTTGTAATCCATGGCGTCGAAATCGATTGGGCAACAAGTAAATCCTTGCGGTTATTTCCTCGACGGCTCGCTGATCATCTCCCATAGGGTGATCTCCAGCGGTTCTGCCAGAATCTCACCGGCCTTGGTTTTAAACGCTTCCAAATAGGGCATCGCCAGGTGTTCGTCCAGAGCCTTTTTGCTGACCCAGTTTTCGTAAAGCATCAAGAGCGCCGGGTCCTCGGATGATTGATGAAGGTCGTAATTGATGCACCCGGCTTCCGCACGGGTCGGTGATACCAAGTTCATCACTTCTTTCTTCACCGTCTCTTCCAATCCTGGTTTGGCCTTGATCCGTGCGATCACGGTGACTTTGCCATCCGCCATGAGTATCCTCCTTTGGTAGATAGTAGTTTATCCCTCGGCGCTCGTTGGATCGATCATGCGCCTGACTTTCGAGATTTTGTTTGCCGGAAACCCGCCTTGCTGCGCGTGCTTTTCGATCAATTCCTTGCTGGGGGCAATATAAACACAATAGATTTTATCATCGGTGACAAAGCTCTCCACCCATTGAATCTGGGGTCCCAATTCACCCAGTACCTGGCATGATTTTTGTGAAATGCCCTGAATCTGATCGTCTCCAAGGTCCCCGGCGCCCGGCAATTCGCGTTCGATTATGTACTTTGGCATGTGATGTCTCCTTCAAAAAAGGTTTTAAGAATAATTATGAGGACAATATAGTCGAGTATCATTTAAAAACATGGCTGTCTACCTGAAGTATTTATCCAGGCAATCTTCGTGAAATGACCACCGGTATGCTATTTTTTGTAAAAATCGGGTCATATTTAAAACCTGTTCCGGTTTTAAAAAACAGATCTTCCGCCCAGTCTCGGTTCGTGTAACGGTCTTGGGTAGTGATGCATTATCTGGTGTCAAATCCGCTTATGAATGATCCGCGGCAGCACCGGGTGGAAGTTGACGCGATGAATGCACTCCCACCACACACCGGATTGATAGGATAACTGTTCCAAAGTAAAAAAGAGCAAAAACGAAAACGGATTAAGGCGCGGTTTCTTGACCATATATTCTACACTGCCGGCTGTCAGATGCATCCCGAAAATGACGGCGGCGGTCAAAGGAGACAAGAGCAAGACCACCGGCACGACGACCAGGTAATAACGGGAGATAAAGCTGCAACAATGATAGACGAAGGATAGATAGCCGCGGATGATGGCGGTGAAAATCTGACATCGTTTGATCGGGATCTGCCGGGTTTTCAGTTTGCGGTGTTTTTTCAGTCCGTCCACCAGGAGCAACCCAGCGCTCAGGAAAAGAGGCAGGGCAGTTTTCAGGGCCATCGACAGGACGACGGTCAGCCAGAAAAGAGATTCGGACCAGGGCAGATACAGGGTTTTCACCCGTTCGGTGTGCAACTGCTGGAGCATGGGTTCGGAGGTCCCATAATCGAAGCGTCTGGAACAAAAGGCGGCCAGGCGGTTCCGATGCTTGTGGGACACCCTTCCCATGGGTCGATATTCCAATACATGTCCCGCGTCTTGCAACCGCCAGCAGAAATCGACATCTTCGCCCACATGCAGGGTTTCCCGGAATCCGTCCAGGCTCAAAAAAGCTTCTCTTCTCACCAGGAAATTACAGGTGGGCACATAAAAGAAACGTTCGGCCTGTTCGGATCGTTTAAACCAGGCCCCTATTTTAAGGGATGACTTGACCTTTTCATACCGGTCCAACCCTTTTTCTTCGAAGGCGGCATCGACCCAGCCGCCCAATGCGCCGAGTGACGTGTCTCGAAACGCGGGCACCAATTCCTTGAGCCAGGTGGGATCGGCCAGGCAATCCGAATCGATGAATGCCAGGATGTCGCCCCGGGCAGTTTCGGCGGCCCGGTTGCGGCAAAAAGATGCCTGACGGTGCTGCTGCATCCGCAGCAGGCGCACCCCGGGGAATCGGTTCACCGCCTCGGGAGTGGCATCTTCGGAGGCATCGTCCACCACGATGATCTCCAGTTTTTCGGCCGGATAATCGAGGCGGTTCAACGAGCTAAGGCAGGCGGTGATCTCAGCCGGCCGGTTTCTGACCGGTATGATGACGGACAGCGCCGGATAGTCGGCTTCATCGAGAAGGGGAAAGCCTTCCTGGGCGACATACCCCTTTTGAATCAGGGTGTTCAGGAAGAGCTCGATCTGTTCCGGAGGAACATGGGGAACCGCTTCGGCGATTTGTTCCAGCGGCACCCACTCATCGTGACCCAGGCAGACCAGCACCGGATGCCAGAAAGCATGAATAAACACCGCCCGCAGCGGGAAGAGCAGCACCAGCGCCGCCTTCCCGTCCGGCAGGCAGTGGTATCGGGCTGAAGGTCTCAGCCGAAAGGTCAATGGGCGATTATGGGTCTGCATCTGCACTGGTCGGTTCGAGAAAACCATTGGCTTTCAGAAAAGCGATAATGCCATCGACCTGAGATTCAGGACTCCCGGTCAGCATCTCGCCTTTTTTCTCCACTTTGCTGCCGGAGAGAAGCTGCATGATGCGTTCATAAGCCTGCAGACGGCTGTCCGGCGCAGGGACGATCTTCGGGCGCGGGCGCGGCTGAAACCGGTGGGTGCAGACGATCTTTGGGGCATCGACGTCGGCGCCGTAATCCAAATGCCGGGGGGCATAGGCCTCGGCCCATTGTCGCTTGGCAAATTTCGGGAGCCGGAGATCCCGTCCAAGATCCACGCTGAAAACGGCCGGAATTCTGCATTCGATGATTTCCCGAACCCCGCGGCCGGCGCTGCGCTGCACCTGAAGGGTGCTGCCGGATTTATCCATGGAAAGATCTGTGATGGTAAGATCTGTGATGGCCGATACAAAGGGCAGGTCGAGGCGATGTGCCACAAGCGCTCCTACTTGACCACTGCCTTTATCGAGAGACGCTTTACCGCAGAGCACCAGATCCCCTCTGAGGTCTTTCACGGCTCGGGCCATGAGATCCGATTTGACCCACGGATCGGGCTGATCGAGGGGGTCTTCCGAATAAGGCGGGTGCCCGTTGACGTTGATCTGGTAAAGGTCGTCGGCGCCGGTGGCCATGCACCGTCGCATCTCGTCTTCGGCAATCATCGGCCCCAGGGTGAGCAACACGACGGTGATGTTCTCGTAGTCGTCTTTCAGGCGCAGGGCCAGCTCAAGGGCTGCTTCATCGTGAGGGTTGACGCGGTAGACACCGTCTTCGGGGCTGATATAATGCGACTCAGGCGATGTTCCCGTTCTCGAATAGGTGTGTCGAATTTGCTTGGCGCAGACGATGATTTTCATTTCATCCTCGTTTGGTGATAGAATTATTAACGGCTAACCCAAGGAGTCGGCGACGATGTCGATAATGTCGGCCACTTTCGGCGTTTTTTCCAGTTCGAGGGATTTCACGCCGTCGTCCAGCATGACCAGACAATAGGGACAGGCAGTGCCGATCAAATCGACGTCAGTATTCGCCATCTCCTCGGCCCGGACCGCATTGATGTTTTGACCGATGTTCTCGTGCAGCCACATCCGTCCGCCGCCGCCGCCGCAGCAGAAGCCGCTGTCTCGGTTCCGCACCGTTTCTTTGAGTCGGGTGCCCGGCACGGCCCGGCAGATATCCCGAGGCGGCTGATACACCTGGTTATATCGACCCAGATAACAGGCATCGTGTATAGTCATTTTATCCGCCACGGGATACTTCAGGGCGATGCGTTTGTCGCGGATCAGGGTCATGACCAGTTCCGTAGCATGAATCACTTCCAGTTTGCATCCCAGTTCCGGATATTCATTTTTCAGTGTATTCAGGCAGTGAGGGCACAGCGTGACAATTTTTTTCACCTGATAATGGCTTAATCGGTCGATGTTCGCCCGGGCCAACTTTCGGAAGAGGATCTCGTCGCCCAACCGTCGCGCCGGATCACCGCAGCACACCTCCTCTTTTCCCAATATGGCGAACCGGATGCCGGCGGCTTTTAGAATCTTTACCATGGCCCGGCTGGTCTCCTGGTTCCTCGGATGAAATGCCCCGGAACAACCGACCCACAAGAGGGTGTCCACATCGGATCCGCTTTGAGTCGAGGTCTGGGACATCCGGGGAACCTCCCGGTTTAGGGCCCAGTCCGTCCGATGGGCCACACCCTTTCCCTGAACATCGCCGTAGAGGTCCAGGTCCCGGATCATCGGCCGGGCTTCGGCAGGGAGCCGGGCCTCGCCCATGACCTGATACCGCCGCATGTCGATGATTTTGTCCAGAGGTTCGATAAAAACCGGGCAATGTTCCACACAGGCCATGCAGGAAGTGCACGCCCACATTGCATCCGCGGTGACGGCGTTTTCCAGGAGCGGCGGTTCGGCCACGTTCCCCAGTTCGTTCGATGGTCGTTTTTGATCGGTGGTAACCGTCTCCATCTGTTCCCGGATATTTCGGATGATCTTCCGCGGGGACAGGGGTTTGCCGGAGATGGCGGCCGGGCAGTTTTCGTCGCACCGGCCGCAGGCGACACAGGCTTCGGCATCCAGCATCTGTTTCCAGGAAAGATCTTTCACCGTTTTTGCACCGATCTCGCCGCTTTCGATCGATGGAAGCGTCAACGCGGCCCTGGCGCCCTGCTTCCTGTAAAATACGTTCAGAGGCGAGGCCGCGGCATGGCGGATGAAGGTAAACGGAACGGCCGCGATGAGAACGAGCACGGCAAAGAAATGCAGGCGGATCATCATCTGCATGAAGACCGGCGAGGCCGGGGATATCAGGGAAAAAAACCATCCAAAGGGCGACGGCCAAGGAAACCCGTCGCCTCGGAGGATGCTCAGCCGCGCGCCTTCGGCCATAAACCCGGAGACAAGGATGACCAGCAGCAGAACCATGGGCAGCATGGTGCGCGTGGGTCCTTCGGCATCCGTGCTTCCCATGCGTCGAACCAGCAGGAACAGGGTGCCGATCAACAGCGCGATGCCCGCCAGGTCTTGAATCAGGTGGAGCAGTTTGGCCGGCGCCTGGGGGATGATGAACCCGAACTGGGCTAAAATGATGACGAGCAGAGGGATTATGACGCCCCAGAAGGCTGCCAGATGCGCCCCCCCCACCGACGGCCGATTCAGGATACCCTGATGGGCCAAGACAGATGCCATCAGTCCTTGCCAATCACCAGAGATGCCGGCGGGTTTCTTTGTCCGCCACATCGACCATCGCCGGACCAAACCGACCGCCATGATGAGGAACGCCGCTGCGACCAATAACAAATCGAATGATGTTAACAATGCCTTCAACACGTATCTCCTCAATAGCTGAATTACAGTTTAGTTTAAACGATTTGATCCTACGGTTTTAACCGTCTATTTCGATTTTCCGAGGAATCTGTCGAAAACGAGGTTCAGAAATTTTCCCAGGAGTACGATCAGGCCGAAGGCGACAAAGACCTGATAGATCGATGCGGCGGCAAAAACGATCGGCTGTGTCTTTATATCCGGTTTGGGATGTATATACCCCCACATGGCGCCGGCCGCATCCGGGGAAAGGTGGCACTTGTAGCAATCCTGTTCGTCGATCGGTGCCGACTCACCGTGGACAGCGGCGCCCTGATGACATCCCAGACAATTATCTTTATTGTAAGCGGTTGCGAAATCCCCTTTGTTGTGGGAAGCAATCTGGTAAGAGGGAAACCACGAAAAAAAATCGGTTTCACCGGATGCCGCCGGATGACACCCGGCGCAGGTGGTTGCCAGTTGATCGGGATGGACGGCGGACGCCGGATCGGTTTTGGAAAGCATGTGATGCCGGGTGTGGCAGTCGTGGCACTTGGGGCGCTGTTCTTCCGGCCCGTTCAGGCCGTGCCGGTTTTCCTGCTCGTGGCAGTCACCGCAGTCAACGGCCCCGGCACCCACTTCGCTCTGATGCGTATCATCAACTACACCGGTGTGGCAGTCCTGACAGGTAAGTTCCTGACCATGGACGGAGGCTTGATATTCGTCGACGTTGATATGCCGATCGCTTTCCTCGCTTCCCATGCGGTGGCATTCGATGCAGGCCTCATCGGTATAGTCCGTTGCGGTCTCGACTTCGGATGCCCGAATGGGGCCAACCACCAGCAGGGTGATGACCAAGGTGCAGCCCAAGATGGATTGACAAAGATATCGATTCATTTCTGGTCCTCGATTCGGGAGATCAACAGGGGCAGGATTTCACGGACATCGCCGACCACACCCAGATCGGCAAACCGAAACATCCGGGCCCTCGGGTTGAGATCGATGGCAATGACCTGCTGAGATTTTTCCATGCCCGCCGTGTATTCATTAGCACCCGAGATGCCGCAGTTGATGATCAATCGGGGGGAGACATACTTGCCGGTCTGGCCAATCTGGCGTTCGTAGGGCAGTTCGCCCCAGTCGATGATGGGCCGGGTGCCGCCCACCGATCCGCCGATGGCCCGGGCCAATGCATGGATGATATCAAAGGAGTCTCCTTTGCCGACGCCCCGGCCCCCGGCCACGATAATATCGGCCTCTTCCAGGTCCAGGTCTTCGGGCGCGGCCTCGATCACCTGCACGGTACGGGTTTTCAGGTCGTCGTAGGGATCCGGTAACGGGATATTGATCACCGTGGCCGCCTCCTCCCGGTCGGGTTCCGTTTCGAAGAGCACGGACGGCAGAAACAGGACAATGGGGGACGGGCGGATGTCGAGTGCCACGTCTTCGAAGAGATACCCATTGGCCACCGGTCGAATGGCCCGGGCGGTGCCGTCGGCCGCCATGGAAAAATCCATGGCCCGGGTGACCAGAGCCGTCTTCATCATGGCGGCCACCCGCTGGGCCAGGTCTTCCGTTTCCGATGACTGGGCCATGAGCAGACAGGCCGGATTTTCTTTTTGAACGAGATCAAATAATGCCCGGCCGAAGATTTCACCCTGGTAGCGAGTCATCCGGGCGTCGGCGACATGCAGCACCCGGTGCACGCCATAGGCGCCCAGCGCGGCCAGCACCGATTCGGGCGCAGGTCCAAGAGCAACGGCTGTTACCTGGCCCGCATCGCCCAGTTGTGCCATCAGCCGCCTGGCCTCGGTGACGAGGCCGTAGGTGGCGTCCTCGATCTCCTCGTCTCTTTGTTGAACGAATACCCAGATATCAAACATGGCCCCTCCTGGTGCCCATCCTTGGTAAATTTATGACACTGTTGAGTGTCCAGACACCTACTATATGGTTCTGCCGATGCGATGACCTTCGATAATGGCCATGTCCGTTTTCCGGGGCGCCACACAATCGCCGACCCGGTATAGTTCATCCACTTTGCCCTTCAGCTCAAAATAAAGGCTGTCGTTGGCGACGTTCCCCGCGGCCAGCACCACCGTATCGTAACCGTCGAAATCGAACAATTCGTTGGAATAGACGTTCAGCCCCTTAACCAGGGTACCCTGAATCTCGAGCACCGCGATGTCGGGTGTAAAGGTCACCCCTTTTTTGGCAAGCCGGTTGCGGGTGAGGTAGAGATCCTGAAGGGGGCCCAGGGCCGATCCGATGAAGAGCGCCGCGGTAAGCATGTGAACCTGTTTGCCGCGATCCGCCAGAAGCTCCGCCGTGCCGGTGGCTTGATGGTGGCCGTCCTGGTCGATGAGAAGCACCTTGTCGCCGGCCTCGATCTCATCGGTGAGGATCTGAACGGTGGTCACCACCTGAGGCGGACCGTATTCGCCGGGAAACGGCGCGGTTTTAGGGGTCGAGCCGGTGGCGATCACTACCACATCCGGTCGTTCTTTGAGCACCATCTCTGCGGTGGCCTCGACGCCCAACCGGATGTCCAGTTCGAGCTTGTTCAACTGGCTCACCAACCAGCGGGTGACGCCGGTAATCTCCTGGCGCCCGGCCGCTTTCCCGGCAATGATGTTCTGGCCGCCGACTTCATCGGCCTTTTCGAGCAGGACGACGCGATGTTTTCGCAGGGTGGCCGCCCGGGCCACTTCAAGACCGGCGGGTCCCGCACCCACCACCACGACTTTTTTAGGAGTTTCGGCGGGTTTGAGGGTGTCGATGCCAAGGGCTTCTTCTTCGCCGGCAGCCGGGTTGTGCAGGCATCCCAGGCGGTAGCCGAGTCCCATGCGGGCGATGCACCCCTGGTTGCAGGCAATGCAGTTCCGGATGTCGTCCGTCCGGCCTTCCATGGATTTGTTGGGCAGCTCCGGATCACAGATCAGGGCCCGCACCATGCCGATCATATCAGCCTGGCCGTCTTCCAGGATCTTTTCCGCCAGATGCGGATCGTTGATCCGGTTGGTGCAGAATACCGGCAGGTTGACTACCGACCGCATACCGGCGGACAAGGGCACTGTATACGCCAGCGGGGTGTGCATCGAGCCTTCCACCAGAAACAGATTGTAGAAGGTGCCCAGGCTGAGGTCCAGGAAGTCGAGTTGACCGGACGCCTCAAGCCGTATGGCCACCTGCTTGGCATCTTCATGGGTGAGCCCGCCCCGGGGGTGCATCTCATCGGCATTGAGTCGAATCCCGAGTGTAAAATCGGGTCCAATCGCCTTGCGGACCGCATCGATGGCTTCGAGGACGAAACGGCAACGGTTCTCCATGCTTCCACCGTAGGCGTCCTGCCGGTGATTGGTCAGGGGCGATAAAAATTGACGCATCAGGGAGCTGTGGCCCAATTGCAGTTCGATGCCGTCAAACCCGCCTTCCACTGCATTCTTGGCGCAGATGGCGAAATATTCGATGCATTCCTGGATATCTTCGAGCTCCATGGCCTTGCAGGTTTCCCGAAAAATGGGATCCTTGCCGGTTGACGGTCCCCACACCGGCAAGCGGGAAATCTTACCGTCCCCCTGCATACCATTGTGGTTGAGCTGAGCGAAGATTTTGGTGTCGTAATCGTGAATGGCAGTGGTCAACCGTTTGAAACCCGGAATCACTTCCGGTTCATAGACATCCACCAGCTTGTCATAAGGGTGGTCCGTGGGATGGATCCCCATCTCCTCCGTAGTGATCAAACCGACGCCGCCTTTGGCCCGCTCCCGGTAATAATAGATGTGCCGGTCGCTGATCAGATTATCCACCGCATAGTTGGTCATATGAGCGGCGAAATGGATCCGGTTGGGCACCACCGCAGCGCCGATTTTGAGTGGTGAAAAAAGATATTTGAATTCGCTCACAGCAGTTCTCCCACCTGTCTGCCTTCGATAATCGCCATGTCAATTCCCCTTGGCGCAACGCAATCCCCGGTTCGGTAGACTTCTTTGACCTGACCCTTCAGCTGGTGATAGAGGTCGTCATCGACCGTATTGCCCACATCCAGTACCACCGTATCGTAGCCGTCGAAGAGGATGGATTCGTTGGTGTAAATGTCCCGTGCCTTGACCCGCAATCCGCCGGCGCTTGAATCGATTTCCAGGATATCCAGATCGGTTCTGAAGGTGGCGCCCTTTTGCAGCAGGCGCTGACGACCCAGGTAAAGCTCCCCGCGGGGGGCCAGTTCGATACCGATGAACAGATCGCTGGTCACCATATCCACCTTTTTCCCCTGTTCTGCCAGCAGTTCAACCGTGGCCATGGCATGGTGCCCGCCATCCTCGTCAATGAACAGCACCTTTTCGCCCACCGGGTAGGTGCCTTGAATGACGTCCCAGCCGGTCAGGACGGCCGGCGGCCCATAATCGCCGGGGAAAGGCTTTGAAACGGGTACGGAGCCCGTGGCCACCACCACCGCATCCGGGGCCTGTTCAAGGATCAGCTCCGGTGTGGCCGTCACACCCCTCTGAATCGTTATGCCGTGTTCGATGAGCATATGTCTGAGATACCGGATCACCCCCTGCATGGCGCCGCGTCCCGGGCGCATGCCGATGAGCTTGACCTGCCCGCCCACGGTGGCCGCCTTCTCATAGAGCGTTACGTCGTGACCGCGTTCGTGAGCCACCCGGGCGGCTTCCATGCCGGACGGCCCTGCACCTACGACGATGACCTTTTTCTTTTGGCGGATGGGGGGCCAGGACTCGTCACCGGTCATGGGCTCGAGACCGACCTGGGGATTCTGGATACACCCCAATGCCTTGGATTGATTGATACGACCGATGCACCCCTTGTTATCCTTGACACAGTAGCGGATATCGGCTGTTCGGCCTTCACGCGCCTTCTTGACCATGTCGGGGTCGCTAATCATGGCCCGAACATATCCCACCATGTCCGCCTTGCCATCCGCGATGAGCCGTTCGGCCTTACCCGGAAAACCGATCTGGTAGCTGGCCATCACGGGAATACCGACCCCGTTTTTGATCTGTTCGGCCACGTCGATGGTAAAACCGAAGGGAATATGCATGGACGGCATAATCAGGTGAAGATTGTAATAGGTGCCCACGGCGACATTGATGAAATCCACGGCACCGGTAGCTTCCAATGCTTGGGCCATCTGAACGGATTCCTCCGGATTGATGCCGCCCCAGAATTTCTCATCCGCGCACAGACAGACCCCGATGGTAAAATCGTCCCCCACGGCCGCTCGAACGGTTTCCAGAACTTTCAAGGGAAAGCGCATCCGGTTCTCAAGGCTGCCACCGTATTCATCGCCGCGATGGTTGCTGATGGGCGAAAGAAACTGGCGCAGCAGCGATTCCGGCCCCATGTCGATTTCGAGTCCGTCGAATCCGCCCTGCTTAACCCGGACAGCGGCCTGGCCGAAAGCATCCACGATGTCGGCCATGTCTTCGGGCTCCATGGGTTTGCACGTTTCGCCGAATACGATATCGGCGATGGCGGAAGGCCCTAAAATCGCCTTGCGGGTCACGCAGCCGCTGCTCTGAAATCCATGGTGGTTCAACTGGGCGATGATCCGGGTATCGAATTGATGGACGGCATCGGTGAGTTTTTGAAAGTCCGCCACCACCTCCGGACGATGAACTTCGATCAAGGTCTCCCAGGGGCGGTCATCCGGGTGCATCGCCAGCTCCCCTACGATGATCAATCCGCATCCGCCCTGGGCCCGCCGTCGGTAATAGGCGATGTGTCGGTCCGTGATCCTTCCGGATTTACTGAAATTGGTGCGATGGGCCAACAGGCTGATGCGGTTCGGCAGTTCCGTTCCCCTCATTTTCAAGGGGGAAAATAGATTTTCATGCATGTTCGGTTTCACTTTAACGGTCTGTTTTTTTATTATAATAAGGGTAAAGAATAACGCGTGATACGTTAGACTGTACGGTCAGCAACTTGTATGCCATGGGCAGGTATAAAAATGGTTCAGAACGTGCCGGCGGTATTCACCGAATGAGCCTGGTATCGTGAAAATACTATATCGACAGAATGTTAGCGGTCTGTGATAGTGAAGATTCACGATGAATTAAGGATAATATTTGATAAATTCGAAAATTCGGGGTGATCATTCGGGGGAAGTCATGTCCAATATTGGGACAGTAAACCCCATCCGGTTGCTTGGTTTCAACCCTAACCGCTCATGATCAAAATGAATACCGGGCAGTGTGGTCGCCTGTGGCGATTGAGGCGCAGACAGGTATTAATCAAGGATCTCTATCACCCCTCGATAACAGTCGACACAGACCCGGTCGCCGATGCAGATGAGGTTGAATACATCTTCCTTGAGGTCGGTTACCAGCAGCACATTCAGAACGGCAACGGTTACCGTTGTATTGATTAAAAAAAATATTCCTGTCAAGGCCTAAATAGGGCCAGGGCATTGAAAAGCATGCGCCCCGCCGCTCCGGTATACCAGCTCCATCCCCCTCTGCCTTCGTAGCCCGGTCCGAAATAGATGTCCGCCGGCTGTTGATGCGGCGGCAGGCCGTACACGGCCACATTTTCGGGTGACAAGTGGCCGAGAGGTGAAATCTTACGCCACAGGGCCATGGCCTTGGTTCTATAATCAGCGGCGATTTCCGTTTCTCCCCTTCCCTGCGCCTCTTCCGACAGAAAGAGCAAGGCGTCGACCAGCCAGGATACGCCGTGGGAATATTGGCCGCCGTTTTCGCGGACTCCGGGCGGATAGTCGGCCAGCCGGCCGGGGTAGATGTCGTCTTGTTCTGTGAACGGTGGTGCAAAAAGTTGAACCAGGTCCTCTTTTTCAAGCGCCTCAAGGGCCGTGGCCATGGCCCGACGTCCCTTTTCAGGGCCTGCGACGCCGGAAATGATGGACCAGGCGGTCACCAGAGCGTTGGCCCGGTCCATCACCTGCCCGTCATCGGTGTAATAGTTGACATATCGGTCACCCAGCCACGTGGCGTCGAGATGGTTTCTCAATTCGGCCGCTTGGGCCAGAAAATCCCTTTTTCGGTCTTCCCCCTCTTTTTTCGCTACCAGGTCTGAAAAGTTGGTCAAAATGTCGTGAAAGAAAAACCCGAGCCAGATGCTCTCGCCCTTGTTTCTGATGCCGGCCGCATCGAGACCGTCGTTCCAGTCGCCGGCGCCCAGGAGCGGCAAACCGTGCGATCCGGTTTTTTGAAGGGTCAGATCGATCGCCTTCAGGCAATGCTCGTAAAGGCTCACCGTGTCACGTGACGGCCGCTGTGCCGCCACCTGGGTATCGGACATTTTTGCCAGCGGTCCGCCTTCCAAATAGGGCGTCCTTTCGTCCAATATTCCCCAGTCGCCTGTGGCCTTGACATATTGGTAGACCATGTAGGGCAGCCACAGGTGCTGGTCCGAAGCCCGTCCGTGAGCGCCGATGCCGGTCTTATCTTCCCAGGATTGATGCCACCACTGCAGGACGTCGCCTTTGTGAAACTGTTGGGCGGAGTGAAGCAGAATCTGGCGCCGGGCCAGCTCGGGTTTGATATAAAGAAAGGGCAGGACATCCTGAAGTTGATCCCGAAAACCAAAAGCCCCGCTGCGCTGATAAGGGCCGAGCCGGCCCCACAGACGGGCCACCAGCACCTGATACGGCAGCCAGAGATTGACCATCCGGTCGAAGGTGACGTCACCGGTTTGCACCTTCAACTTTTCGAGATAATCCCGCCACCATTTTTTTGTTTCCACAAAAGCCTTTTGAGCAGCAGAAACATCCTGAAACTTGCGGATAATCTCTGCGGCTTGCTCCCGATTTTGGGCCTGGCCGAAAACCAGATTCACCGTCGCCTCACCGGCGGGGGGAACCTCCACCTCGCCAACGAAAGCCGCACAGCGCAACCCGTCATCCGGTTGACAAGAATCGGAGGCGCCGTTTTGCAGCATAAAAGGGTTGGCGAGGTCCCGGCAGGCGCCACCGAGAAATCGCGACCGCACGGTCTCAACAGCTTCCACGGGTAGATTCGTGGCGGCAAAAGCCCAGCCGCGACGAAAGTCGTTGTGCGGATTGGAGAAGAAAAGGGCGGCGAGTTTACGATCATGATCCGCCACGATTTTGCCGCACGTGTCCACCGGCGTCTCGCCCAGCATGATCTGCCAATACGGTACCACACGGTAATGGAGGGATTCTCCGGTGAGGTTGCGGATTGTGAGCAGCCGGATCTCTGCCGGTTGGTCGGGAAGAACAAACTGGCTTAGCTCCAGTTCCGCCGCAGCGCTTCGATTTCTGAAAACGGCATAGCCCAAGCCCCACCTGACATCGAAGGACCTGTCTTTTCTTCTCAAGGGAATGAAGGTGGGGGTGTCCATCTCCCCGGTCGTTAGATTCAACAGGTAAAGGACCTGCCCCGGCAGTTGCGAAGGGACCGATTCGGCATCAAAAGGCGTCAGGCCGTTTTGCTGCGAATTCTTCATGAAAGAATAGACGCCGCCCTGGTTCGTGACCACGGCACCGTAGCCAAGGGGGTTGGCCATCAGATGGCTCCAGGGACGGGGGGTGTCCCGTTCGACGTAAAGTTCGCCACCGTCGGAAGAGAACCGGTAGGGAAGAGAACCGGGCAAGCCAACGCCGCCTTCTTTCTCTTTGGTGACCGCCTGCTTCAGGCTGCGCGTTCTGGAAAACGCAGGCCATTGGCTGAAATCCGACGGCACCCTGCGACCGGTATGTTTAGCAATAAGGTCCAGGGCCTGACGGTCATCGGCACCGTAACCGTCGACAAATGTCACAATGGCCGAGCCGAGCGGCGGTAGTTCCACTCTTAGGCGCAGACTCGCAATCGGGTCGAATGTATAGCAGAGTCCTTCGTCCGCAGGATTGCGCATGTCTCCCTGCAATCCCGCGGGAGACGACAGCGTCTCCCGGCCGATGAACTGGTCGCGCGAGTCCTCATATCCGATGAGCGTAATCCCCTGCATCGGATTCTCCTTGACCGCGTGGAAAGCCGTTTCACCGGAGCCCCGTCGCCGGGCCGTGCCTTTTTGCGCCCCCTTGAGAAGACGGTTGCGGGCCAGAAGTGCATTCATGGGCCGCACGAAACGCGTCCCGATGTGCAGGTGATTGAAAAAGGGATGGCGCCGGTAGGCGTCGGTGTTGTTCAGGCCGAACTCCTGATAGCTGATGAGTTCGATGATCCGAGGTCTTTTCTCGAGGTTGCTCAGCCGCACCTGCCAGAGTTCCACCGGTTCTGTTTCTTCCAGGCGCAGTTTCACTTCGGCGCGGATTCCACCGAGCGCCGTTACCATTTCCAGAGAAAGGGGATCGGTTTGTGTTGTCCGGTATTCGCCATCCCAGCGCCGCGCCGGGTTGAAACCGACGGACCAGCATTTATCCGCACCGTCCATGGGACCGGAGCGATCCCGGAGATAAAAGAATTTGCCCCGCATCTGCAGCGGGTCATCCGGCCGGCGGGTGATATCGATCTCGAAGCCTTTGCGTACGGCACTGAAAACCCTGCTGTACCCCCTACCGTCAGAGGTGACCTCTGTCGTGTAAGTGCCGTTGGACAGCACGAAAGGTTTTCTCCCGTCAGGCGTCTCTTTATGGTTCGCTTCATCAGCCGCAGACAGGCAGACCGTTTGGGGAAACCGACTTCTGCGGATAACGAAAAAAAGTCCCAGAATACCGGCCACCACGAGAAACCCGCCCACAACGTAGTAGACCGGCGGCCAGAAGGTATCGGCCAGTTGGGCGGCACGCTCCGCCGATGTTTGCCAGACATAATTCCATTCCGTCCCGCGCGGCAGGTAAAAAGGAATCAGCAGGGGGGCCCAAGTGGCAAACCGCCTCAGGCCGAGGGGCATGCAGCGGGTCCGGGCTGAAAAACCGATGGCGCGGGCCGCTTTTTCGTCCAGAATGTCAGCCCCGACGAAAGACAGATTGACCAGGGTGGCCACTCGCAGCCCCATGTGATCGACCCAGATCAGAATACGAAACCAGTCATACACCAGCAGATTGAGGAAAACGTTCAGGCTCCAGGCGCGAAAGCTCTCGGGGTCGAGCGTCCAGCTCTTGATGGTGGCAACCAGCGTCCGGATGGCTCCGTCCTGGTTGTACCACGTGGGATCCGGGGACATGCGCAGGAAAGAATAGATGACCGGTGCCATCCACAAACCCCACCGCAGCACGCGCACCGCCTGCTCGACCAGGGCCACCACCCCCTTGCGTGTAAACAGCTCTTTCAAGGGCGCGCTGCTGCGCTGGAGCAGTGCATTGAGAAACACAAGGTTGATGCTGAAAAGCGGGGCCGCCAGTGACCAGTTGATCACGCCTGAAAGAGCCTCGTTGTAAAAAAGCCGGACGCCACCGGGGGTATGACCCAGGTTAAGGGCGCCCCACTTGCTGAAAAGCGGGTAGATGATATAATCCGGGACGGACTTCCCCACCGCAGGATAGTAGAGAGCGGCGTATTTGAAGAACTTGCTGGTCAGCACCCGCAGCTGCAACGTATCAATGTACCAGGCCAATCCGCCACCGGCGATCCCGCCCAAGACGATGCCCAGAGCATAGATACGCCAGCTTTGCAGGCGTTGCCTTTTGCCCGTCAGCACCTCGAAGATGTTCCGTAAAAAATCGGCCCCGCCGTAGCCGATCGCGCCGGCCAGGAACCCGAACCAAAACCGTTGGAAACTGTCCACCTCCGGCAGGCCGCTGGCAAGGGCATTTCCGCAGAAAGCTCCCAGGACGGCCCCGCGCAGAAAACCGATCCCCTGCATATAATTCTGGCCGGCTCTCTGGAAAAATCTTCCACTGCCGTCAAAGGTTTCTATGATGGTTTTAAGAAACGGAAAAATCAGGGCCCCTGCCAAAGCTGAAAAGAATACCGGATGGGCCGCGGCAAGGGCGACGACAACCTCCGTCCGCATCAGTGCAGCCAGGCATTGGATAATCGAAATAAAAACGAGGCTGTAAACCGCCCCCTTGGTGAAACCGGATCGAAAGTGGTCCGCGCCCCAGTACCATGTCGGCTGTTTCCCGTGGAAGGCGTCCATGATGAGGCCCGTCATCAGGAAGGTCTGGCTCCAGAGCCCCGCCTGGGAGAGCATGGCGAAAACAAGGGCCGCCGGCACAGCGGCAATCCAGGGCAGGCCGGCCAGATAGGCCCCCGATCCCCAATCGGCAAATTCCGGTGTGAAAGAGACCATCAACGCACTGCCCAAAAGCAGGGCGTGGACCCGCACATCTCGAACCAGACGCCTGACCACGAGCAGTCCGATCAGGTTGGCAACCGCTTCGTTGAACAGGGCCAGAATGACGCTTCGCCCCAGAAAAGTCGGCAATACCGATGTCGTGGCCCCTTCAGGCAGCGCAACACTGCCGATCCGACGCACGAGATCCGACGTCCCGATGAGAAACAGGCCGTTGAAAAGGAAGGGAATCACAAGGATCGTGCCGGCCAGCAGCGGCTTCGGATGTCTGCCGGAAGCAGTCAGAGATTGAACCAAGGCCAGAATATAAATGACGGCGAACAGGCTCGCCGCCAGTCCCGTCAGCACGAAAGGATCGTTCCACGTCTGGGGCACCTGCCATATGTCGACTCCGGTCCGAACGCAGATGGCAAAGACAGCCGGGACGAGAAAATCCTGTAATCCTTCAGCGATCGAGAGCAGCTTACGGGTGAATTGCAATTTAAAGAACCCGGCGGCGAGCATTCCGAGAATACCAGCCGGCAGGGCGCTCAACCAACCATGTCCCTGAGCGGTGGCATAACCGCAGGCAGCCGCGGCGAGGGTGCCGCACAAGAAAAGAGATCCGTTAAGCATGAGGCGATCTTTTATTACAGCGCTTTTTTCGTGCATTTTTTCTGTCATATCCGTTATCGGTTCCGTCGAATGGATTGGATGTCAAGGTCTCCGGAAATGCAACGATTGATGTTGACCGGAAGGCAAGCGATCGCCGGCCGGAGCGGACCGTAAAACGCAACGGTTGCTCCGTCCGGTGATCGATGATCGCGTCAGGGTTGATAGACGTAACTCCAGGTTTCGGTGAGAATGTCGGGTCCGTTTTTCAGAAAGGCCCTAATTTCAACAGCATCCGCTCGCCCAGGATCGGCATCCTTTTTCGGGGCGATCTGGAAGACCAGACGCCACTGCCCATTTTGCCGGATTTTGGCGAGCTGCTGTTCGATCAGAGTGGCATTGGAACCGACATAGACGGTCGCTTCAAGCGGTTGGTCCGCGGAAAGGGTGGCCAGTTCACCACCGGTGAAATCGACCACAAATTTTCTGGTACCGGCCGTTTTCCCCTCGGCTGTGCGGGAGGCCGCCACCCAGCCGGCCGGCGGGCGACGACCGTCGGCGAAGTAATGCCAGCTCATGCGGTAGTCGAAGGTGATCGGTTTTCCGACGGGAGGAGGCGTCGCCGGAACCCAGAAAGCGACGATATTGTCGTGGATCTCTTCATCGGTGGGAATCATGATCAGTTGCACCCGCCCGTCGCCCCAGTTGCCGGCCGGCGCAACCCAGAGACTGGGTCGATTTTCGTAGTTGCTTTCAATGTCCTGGTAGTGATCATAGTCCTGGTCTCTCTGGAGGAGCCCGAAACCTTTGGGGTTGGTCATCTGAAAGGAAGTCACCAGCAGCTTTGAAGGATTCACCAGCGGTCTCCAGATCCACTCTCCATAGCCCGTCTCCATCATCAAGCCGTCAGTGTCGTGAATTTCAGGCCGGAAATCGTCCACCGGCCGCAGCGAGGTGTTTTCTCCGTAAAAAAACATGCTTGTCATCGGCGCGATGCCGAGTTGTTCGATCGTCTTCCGGGGAAAAAGCGTGCTTTTGACATCCATCACCGTTTCTTTTCCGGGGTAGATCACAAATTGATAGGCGCCGGCGATGCTCGGGCCGTCGAGAATGGCATAGAGGGTGATCTCCTCTGCATCGCGTGCGGGTTTTTGTATCCAGAATTTGCGGAAATACGGAAACTCTTCCCCGGTCGGCAGGTAGGTGTCGATAGCCAGTCCTCTGGCTGAAAGCCCGTAGTTCATATGCTTGCCCACCGCCCGAAAATAGCTGGCCCCGAGAAACACGGCCACTTCGTCCTGATATTCCGGCGTGTTGATGGGATAGTGGATACGAAACCCTGCAAACCCCAAATCATCGGGGACAAGATCCGCGACCCTCTTCTTCTTGTAATCGAAAAGGTCTTTCGAAAAGCGTACCGGATGGACGGTACCGCCCGGTTCGATCACGTTGATGCTCACCGTCCGATCAAAATAAAGGCCCGGATGAAAAAACTGCAGCGTGAAGGGAAGATTTTCATCGCGCCAGAGGGCCATGGGAGGCTTGAAGCGAATGTCACGCCAGTCATCATAGTCGATCTTCATGAGCCGGCCCGGTATCTCACCCACCGGACTTTTGAAAGGGGACAGGGAAAGCTTGCGGGCTTCATCGATTGCCTTTTCATACGTAAATGGACCATTGGCCGCCGCCTCGGAGAGATGGAGTTGCGCACAGCCGCCGGACAGGAAGAAGAGAAGAAAAACGGGGAAAATCTGGCGGGGGGAGAGCCGATTGAAAAATTTCAGAATCATCATGTGCCTCCATTCGTCGGTCAACGTTTTTCGACCTTTAATGATTTATGGACCGGAATTCGATAAATGTTTCTGAGAGATTGATCGGGACCGAAAAATGGTCTTATTCCAGTTAGTAATGAAAAAAGACCTCAATGCGAACCCGATCAGTGAGTCTCATTAGCCCGCTTCCATGTCGAACTCCTCGAAGTCGAACCAATATCCGGAACGGCCATAGTGGTCGAGCTCGAACTGTACGGCGTCGATATGGTTGCTCTCGATCTCGAGAAAGCGGGAGAACAAGTTCTGTCCCTCTGCCGGCAGCTGCGCCACCATCTGCCGGTAGAAGTCACTGGTTTCGATCTCCAGTTTGAGGGCCTTGCTCAGCATCTGCTGTTTCAGCCCGCGGTCGTCCGTGGCCATGCGGGTTCGCAACCTGGCCGCCTCCTTCTCGACCACCTGCTTCGGCGGTATGGCAGATGCCAGATGTTCTGAAGAGATCGTGCCGGTAGTCCGCCACTGTTCGAGTTTATGGTTCAGGTAATCCACGTGTCGCTGCTCATCATCGGCGAGGGCCCGGAAAATCTTCTTTCCGGTTGGATCTTCGGTCTGCTCGGCACTCTCGTGATAAAGGTCGCGAATCCTGTTTTCGTAGTCAAGGGCCGTCTTAATGGCTTCTTCAAGGGTCATTTTGTCCTCCTATTTTCGGAACTGTTTGCGCAAGGCTCTTTTGTTGATTTTACCGACGCTGGTCTTGGCGATGCTCTCGACCAGCAGCACCTGGCTGGGTACTCCGAACTTGGGGATGGTCCCGTTTTGCACAAATTTCATGAAAAAGTTCAGCAGGTCTTCTTCCTTCACTTTGCCTGCGAACTCTTTTTTCAGAACCACCAGGGCCAGGGGACGTTCCCCCCACTTCTCGTCCGGCACGGCAATGACTGCGGCTTCACCGATGGCTTCGTGCTGGCTGATGATGTCCTCCAGTGTCAGCGAGGAAACCCATTCGCCGCCGGACTTGATGACGTCCTTTATCCGGTCGGTGATCTTCAGATAGCCTTCCGCGTCAATGAAACCGACGTCACCGGTGTGCAACCAGCCGCCGCGCCACAACTCTTCGCTGCGTTCTGGCTCCTTCAAGTAACCCTGGGTCAGCCAGGGTGAGCGGACCACCACCTCGCCGGTCGCCTGGCCGTCGTGCGGCAACGATTTTCCGCCCGGATCGACGATATCGAGCACCACGTTGGGTATCGGCAACCCGGTCCGGCAGCGGATGTCGACCTGCCGTTCCAGGTCCCAGTCCATCATATGCGGTTTGAGATGCGCCAGGGTCAGGACCGGACAGGTTTCAGACATGCCGTAGCCGGTATAGAGGTTGATGCCCAGATCGAGCGCCGCGCGGCAGAGGCCCTTCGGCAGCGCGGAGCCACCGATAATCACCTTCCACCTCGACAGGTCGACCTTCTTCACGGCCGGGCTGGACACCAGCATGTGCATGATGGTCGGGACACAATGGGAAAAGGTGACGTTCTCAGCGGCAATCAGCTTCAACAGCATTTCCGGTTCGTAGCGCCCCGGATAGACCTGCTTGGTTCCCAGCAGTGTCATCAAGTAAGGAATGCCCCAGGCGTGAACGTGGAACATCGGCGTCATGGGCATGTAGACGTCACCGGAATCGACGGGAGCCTGTGTCTTGTATGCGCACAGTCCCCCCATGATGCCGTAAGTGTGCAGCACCAGCTGGCGGTGGCTGAAGTAAACCCCTTTGGGCATGCCGGTGGTGCCGGTCGTGTAGAAGGTGGTGGCCCTGGTGTTTTCGTCGAAATCGGGAAACTCGTAACCGTCGTTGTTTTTACCGAGCAGGGCTTCGTATTCCCCCTCGATGGCCAGCGATGTTTCCGGCGTGTCATCAGCGTCGGTAAGAAGGATGATCTTTTTGACGGTTTCGAACTGGTCCTTCACCCCTTCGAGCACCCGCAAAAATTCGGCATTGACCAGGATGACGTCGTCCTCGGCGTGGTTGATGGTATAAATAAGTTGCTCAGTCGACAGGCGGATGTTGATCGTGTGCAGCACGGCGCCCATCATGGGCACCGCAAAAAAGCACTCCAGGTAGCGGTGGCTGTCCCAGTCCATTATGGCGACGGTGTCACCGGGCTGCACGCCCTGCTGCTGCAGCATGCCGGCCAGCCGGGTCACGCGTTTAAAAAAGGTTTCATAGTCGTAGCGCAAACGGTCCCGATAAACGATTTCCTGGTTCGGGGAATAAATCAGGGGCGTGGTGAGAATGTTCTTGATCAAAAGCTGATACGAATAGGCTGACGGAGTTCGGTGAATCGGTTTGGCCGGCATGATCGACTCCTTTCTTCGCTGATGTTGTTCAAGGGGGGCCGTTCTCACATCGAAATGAGTTCATCGCCCTCTGGCACGTGCCCGCTCGTTAAGGTCGCAACGGTTGCCTTAATTGTCACCTCAACTGACCCCCTCCGGAATGAGCGTAAATTAGAGTGGGAAAGCGAAGGCACCGGCCTTTTAGGATAGCATGCCGTGTTGCATTAGGGTCTTTTGTGATGAAAGCCGTTTCGATCAAACACCATGTCGTTGAACGCGAACATGAAATCGTGTTCGGGGGTTCGAAAGAACCACTGATTCTTGTGATTGAACCCGAGGCTGCGGCTCATGGCGGCGAAGTCGAGCATCCAGCCATCGGGTCCCTGGCGGAAAAAAAACGGTGAAGCCTGCCGATTGCTCAACGGAAACCGAATCACCGCCCGGTCTTCCAAGAGGATGACCTCTCCCGCTCCGTTTCGTGTGATGGCTTTGAGTTCGTTGTCCTGCTGGGCGTCGGTCACCAACCATTGGCGCAAAAATCGGCGCGTCTCTTCCGTGTATTCATCTCAAATTTTGATCAATTCTTCAAGACCGTATTCTCTCCTCCTTGACCACAGGTCACAGTGAACCGTCATAAGGGTTAAATAACGCGGCTATTACGTGCCATGCCCGACTCGATCTGGCTGTTCCGATTGACAATTTACACCCTCTTGTATAGTAATTTTACAGCAGCCCCGGGGGAAATCGATGAAACTTTGCCAGACTTGCGGCCAGATGCTGGCCGAAGAGATCACCGCCTGTCCTTCCTGCGGCAGTGAGGTCGCAGAGGGACGCAAGTCCATCGACGATTACCGGATCCTGGACGTTTTACACGAAGGCTATGCCAGCATCCTGTGCCGTGCCGTCAAAAAAGGCGCCGGGGCGCCGGTCATGCTGCGCATATTCACGCCCCGTTCGGGCATCGACGAAACGATCGCCGGGCGTCTCAAAGAAGAACTCGAAGAGCTCAAAAAACTTCCCGAAGACTACTTTGTCCAACATTATGAAATCCGGAAATCCTCCGACGGCCTGTGGTACCGGATCAGCGAATGGATTGAAGCCGAAAGCTGGCCGAACCTGATAGCTTCCGGTTTCTTCCAAGACGTCCACGCCGCTTTCAGGCTTTTTGCCCGCATCGCATCGATCCTCGAGGGCCTGCACCGAACCGGTCATTTCATCCCCCATCTCGTTTTGTACGACGTTATCCCTTTCCGCAAGCAGGGAAAGGACCTGCAGGTTAAGATCGATTACAAGTTGTCCCGGTTTCTCGATCCGAAAATGGATCGCCCGGGACCGATGTTGAAAAAGCTGCTCATCAGCCATCCGGACATCGTCAACGGACGCCCTCTGGATACCCGCAGCGACATCTGGTCCCTGGGCAAGATCTTCGTCGAGCTGCTCACCGCCAATCTCGAAGTGGAAGACGTTTCGAAAGAGATTGAAGAGCTGTTTCTGCCGCGGGAAGCGGAAGTCCTCATCAAACTGATGCTGGCCGACGACCCGGACCTGCGGCCGCGCTCCATGGCCAAAGTCGAAGAGACACTCACCCGGATCAAGGAAAAAGACATCCATGATGCCCTACGGCGATCCCATGAGCAGAAACCATCACGGGAAATCCGCGGAATAAAGCGATGGATCCGGCTTTTGGCCGTCTTGATGATCCTGCTCACAACGATCGGACTGGTCGCATGGTTCTATTTTACCTCTAAAAGACCTGAGGGTGAGGCCGAACTGGCGGCTTACGCCAACCAATACGCCAGCTCGGTGGCGTTTGTCCTGGTGGAATACTGGTTGGAAAGTGACGAAAAAGTCTATTACCGCAATCGTACCGAAGGAACGGCTTTTCTGGCTGATCCCGACGGCTATCTGCTGACCAACCGCCATGTCGCCTGTCCATGGCTGGAGGACAACAGACTTTTCGCCGTACTCGCCGGTCTGCGGCGGCAGGGAATCCAACTTCGGCTGGGATACAGATCGTATTTGTGGTTCGAAGGCCAGAAGGCATTCAAACGGTTGCCGGGATTGACGGAGTCGGAAGACCTCGAAGACCGCTACGCCGTTGAAGAGGCTTACAGCACCGGCGGAAATCGCCGGCTGACCATTTCCGGTGTGGGCAAAGCGCCCGGAAAAACCTGGCAACAGATCAAAGCACCCCTCCGGGATGATTTTGCCGTTCTTAAGATCGATCCCGCCCCGGAGGGTTTGCGTCCCCTGCCCCTCGACCACGGAATGGACCCCCTCAAGGTCCCCAAACTTCTGCCGGTCATTACCTTAGGGTTCCCTCTCGGCCGCCGGACTCAGGAAACGGCCATAAACGTCAGTGTAACAACGGGCCATGTTCGACGCGCCTTCGAAAAATTTCTTCAGGTCGACACGTCGCTTTACCGCGGCAACAGTGGCGGACCACTCATCGACATCCACGGCAAGGTCATCGGCATCGCCTCCAGCGTGGCCGTCGACTGGGCGGTCGGACCCCTGCCGGTCGCCACACCCCTGTCGGATTTGGGGATGGTCCTGCCGATAACCGGAGCGGCCGCATTCCTGCTGGAAATCAAAGCCGGTCGGGTAAAATGGAACGGCGTCCTGGACTTGTCCGTTGACAGTAAAATCGAACAGATCACACAGCTAGCCGGAGGCAGACAGTGGGAAGCAGCCCGCGAGCTGGCCGACAAAGAGTTGCAAACCAGCCTGAATCCGTCACTCATCATGGCGGCCGCGATGACGCACTTTTTCTGCGGAGATCGTCCCGGAGCGGCGTTTCTTTTCGATCAGGCCGCGTCGATGGATGCGGATAACGGGACCGCCCGCCTGATGCTCTATATCATCGATTGGTTGAACGGTCGCAGTGATCAAAATCGATACCGTCGAGAATTTCTGTCTCTGGACTGGCGGTCTTCCCAGGAATTTTACGCTTATCTGATACGGATCCTCGAAGGCCTTGTCGTAGAGGAATCATCCCTAGCGGGAGGTTACAGCGCGGGTGAAAAAAGCTGGCTTCATTACGTGGTCGGGTTGAGACGGATAGGCCGGTCCCCTCCCGTAGAAAACGAAAGATTGTTTAAAGATGCCGTGTATCTGGCCGACAGCGCGCAATGGATTTTCTATTTGTCGCTTTCAGAATTGGACCGGCTGCAGAAAAAAAGGTTGGCGCAACTGCAGACCCCGACAGAACGCAACGCCTACCAGGCAGAAATTCAGGCCACAGACCATGATATTCAAATCCGGATTAAGGGCGGGGCCGAAAAACGTGGCCGCAGAACCGTTCTTTACACCAGGCTGAAAGAGCCCACGATCGATGCCCGCGAACGACGAGAAGTTTTGGGTCAACTGCTCGATGTCGATCCTTCCGACAGCGACATCCTGATGGAACTCATTTTTACCGATGCAATGACCGGTGAATGGGACCGGGCGCTGAATAATACCCGGCTCTTCCTGGAAATACCGGGTCGGGAAAATCGGGGCCGGTTGAGTGTCGGCTTGCTGGAACCTGAACTTCTGCGCATGGCAGGACACGATAGCGAATCGGCGGCGCGGCTCACGGCGTTCGTCGCCCGGACAAGTGACAAATGGTATCGTGACATCGCCGAGTGCCTGCAGGGCCAACTCGGCAGAGATGCCCTGACGAAATGGGCTGCGGAAAATCCGGTTTACATCCTCACGGCGCACATGGCCCTCGGTTTGTGGTCCGAAGGCGAGGGTAAAAAGAACCCGGCCATTGCCCATTATCGCGAGGCTCTCTCATCCTACATGGACGAGCTGCCGGAATATAAATTCGCCTTGGAGCGCATCCGATTTCTTCGACAGCGAGATGAATGATGGATCGCCGCCGCTCTTGCGGCCGGCACACATTAAAACTGCTTTTAAAATGACAATTGCAAGGGCGCTTTATGCAGATCACTCAACTCAATCTATCCGATGAAATCATCGATCTCGGCGTCGGGCAGCCGGATCCGTCTCTGCTACCGTTGGCCGTCCTCAGCCAGGCAGCAAAACATCGCCTGACACAGCCGGATGCCTCACTCCTGCAGTACGGCATGGAACAGGGCAACGAATATTTTCGCCGGTCACTGGCCCAATTTCTCAGCGACGGCTATGGGGTGCCTGTGGACCCCGACCGGCTTTTTATCACCACCGGAGCTACCAGCGGCCTGGATCTGGTCTGCGCCCGGTTCACGAACCCGGGGGACACCGTTTTCGTCGAGGAACCCACCTATTTTCTGGCCCTGCGCCTTTTTGCCGACCGCCGTCTGAACGTCGTCGGCCTTCCGATCGATGAAAACGGCCTGGTCGCCGAGGCCCTGGAAGAAAAACTGGCCGAAATCCGTCCGGCTTTTCTTTACACCGTTCCCACTTTTCACAACCCTTCCGGGGTTACTTTGTCGGCATCTCGCCGGGAGCATTTGGTCCGTCTGAGTGAACAACACGGCTTTTATGTTGTCGCCGACGAAGTCTACCACATGCTGGCCTATACCGCCGTTCCCCCGCCACCCATGGTGAGCTACGATGCAAGCGGAACGGTAATTTCACTGGGTTCTTTTTCCAAGATCCTGGCCCCCGGACTGCGACTGGGCTGGATCCAAACCGCTCCGGATCCCATCCGGCGCATGACCCGCAGCGGGCTGCTGCTGAGCGGCGGCGGTATGAATCCGTTTACATCGACTATCGTACAGAGCGCCGTCGAACTCGGCCTGCAGCGGGAACACCTGAAACGACTGATCGGTATTTACCGCCAAAGGGCATCCGACTTGGAAGCTGCCCTGAATGAGATGCTTTCGGCTACGACGACCTATATCCCTCCCGGCGGCGGATTCTTTTACTGGCTAAGGCTGCCCCAAGATCTGGACACAGCCGCGCTGCGCGACACCGCCAAAAGAAAAGGAGTCAATTTTCAACCGGGCGTCAATTTTTCCGCCGGCGGCGAACTGCACAACTTCATGCGGCTGTCTTTTGTCTATTACGACAGCGACCGTTTGCGCGAAGGTGTAAGGCGTCTGGCTGCGGTAATTTCATGAGTGGAAACCGATGTCGCTTCACTGATCCGGGAAATGGAAGCTTCCATCAGTGAAGCCGACGGGTTCATAAAGACGATGGCAAGCTCAAATTAAGGGTCACGGTAAGAAATAATTCCACAAGATTGCGCCGGATTTGGGTTCGTCTACAAGGCACATCCAGCGGCGCATATCGAGATACGTGTCGGTGGATGTAACGCAGTAGACGATCCAAAAGACAAGCAAGATGTGGAATTATTTTTTGCTGGGGCCCTTAAGGCCATCGGGATCAGAAATCTGATGTTGGAAACAACCCTGAAGGCGAAGAGCATTAAATGGGTTCGAAACACCAAATTTTAGTTTCCAAACCCCATAAGAATTCAAAAACCCACTGGCCCGACGATAAAAAATCGCTTCCAGCACCTACGACCAGTCCGGCACCAAACGCCCGCCGGGATCCCTGCGGTAGGGCAGCCACAGTAAGCCGAAAATGTCGAGCGTAATGTCGGTGCTCCGGGGGTTCACGCGCACCTCTTCTAAGGGCTCGCTCGCAGGGTCATAGGCGGCATCCAACTTGTCGATGTCGTTCTGCAGGCGTGTCTCAAGATCGGCAATTTTGGTGTTAACGGCCGTCATCGTTTCCTGCGCCCGGGCGACATCCATCTGCTCCTTGCTCAACCGCCCGGCGGACTTCATGGCCGTACCCATCCGGGTCACATTCCCTGAACTGACGGCCTTACGGCCGAGAAACGCCCCCAGGATAGCGGTGCCAAAGGAAATCACGCTCTCAATTTTTTTGGCCTTGGCCTGCTCCTGCTCCCGTGCCAACACTTGTTCGGCCCGCATCCGGCGGTCCTGGAGAACGGCGTACTCTTCTGCGTATTTGCGACGCAAATTTTCGACCGTAAGATCCCTCTGTTCGCGGGCCGCCTGAGCCAGGCGCGCCCGGAAGGCGCCTTCGGTCTCGCCGGGAGAACTGGTCAGTTTATACTTTTTAGACTGATAGATAATCAACGGACGGTTCTGGCGGACCCAGCGCAGCATGTCATTGCACCACTTTTTGTATTCGGCAGCCCGGTTGGCAGCGGCGGGCAGATTGGCAAACACGGCACCGGGCAGAGGCGAACTGGCAATATCCCCGGAGGCTGTCCCTATCTCCAAGGCCTGGTCCCAGTCAACCGGCAGGGGGCCGTCTTCAATGGGAGCCGCCAGGGCAACGGCTTCACTCACATCGATGCCGTAGCGTCGATTGCTGTAGTGGACATCGAGCCAGCCCCCCACCGCCGGAAAATAAGACAGGCCCTGTCCGGCTCCTGAGGCCGGAAGATAAAACACCGCCACTTGCGTCGGCTGAAGGGGTGGCAAAACAGTACCGGACTGCGGCGGCGGCACCGCGACTGGTGCGGGTTGCGCTGCGGCCTGACCTTCCGGAACACCCGCCGGAAGGGCTTTGATCTGCTCTCGGGTCATTGGCCCGGAAAGAAACGACATCGCCCAGCGGGTCTCGAAAACCACCGGTTCGCTATCGTGCACGTTATGAAGCAGGAACACCCGCTTACCGAGACCGGAGAGAATTTCGCCCATACGCTGCCGATCGAACTGCGCCCCGGCTGCCGCACCTTCGAGACCCGCCATAACCCGCTCTTTGTCGTTCTCGGTCTGCAGCCGCCCGATAAACCAGGTCCCGGTGTTGGCGAGGCCCTTGTAGTCCAGATCAACCGGGTTCTGGGTGGACAGCACCACCCCGAGTCCGAAAGCCCGGGCCTGTTTCAATAGGGTCAGCAGCGGCAGCTTGGCCGGCGGATTTTTCACCGGCGGAAAAAACCCGTAAATCTCGTCCATGTAAAGAATCGCCCGGAGACTGGCGGTACCCGGCTGGGTTCGCATCCAGCCAAGGATTTCATTCAGGAGCAACGCGGTGAAGAACATGCGCTCGGAATCCGACAGGTGGCTGATGGAAAAGATCAAGGCCCTGGGTTTACCTGCGGGGGTATGCAACATCTGTCCGATATCCAGCGGGTCTCCGGTCAGCCAGGCTTCAAAGCCGGGGGCCGCCAGCAGGTTGTTCAAGCGCAGGGCCAACTGGAAACGCTCCTTGGAGGGATAAAACGACTCCAGATCCATCACACCGATGCGCTCCAGCGGTGGTTGCTGGATGGATCGGATGAGTCCCGCAAGGTCCAGCCCCCTGCCGGCACTCCAGGCCTGCTCGAAGATGTTGGACATCAGGATGTGCTCTCGGCTGATGATCGTATCCGCGTCGATCCCCATCAGAGTCAAAAGAGCGGTAACCGTAGATTGGATCCGCTCCCGGAAGAGGTCGGCGTCCGATCGCATCTCCGGCGGAGGCGGAGCGAAACTGCGCAGAACATTGACCGGCAAACCGGCACTGCTTCCCGGAGTGTAGACAGCGAAATCGGCGGCTGCGCGCAACCGGGCGATTCGCTCCGGCTCCTGGTCCCATTCCGCCAGTCCCTTGCGCCACATGGTCGCCGTTTTGTCGGCAAACTGGTCGAGACTCCACCCCTGGCGGGCGGCGTCGCCGGGTTGAACCCAGGGCCGGAAGTCTTCGGGACGCAGATCGGGAAAGCCGAGAAGCAGGTTGGGAATATCCCCTTTGGGATCGATGGCGATCACCGGGATATTGTCGATCAGCGCTTCTTCTAACAGCCCGATCCCCAGGCCGGTTTTGCCGCTGCCGGTCATGCCGATGATAACGGCATGTGTCAGAAGGTCTTTGGAATCATAAAGGATCAGTTCATCTCTGCGTTTCCGGGCAGACACGTCAAAGGCTTTTCCCAGGTAGAAAACGCCCAATTTTTCGTAAGCTTTCATCGCAAACCTCCAATAGACAATGGCGCCGCTCAAAGGGCGGACGCCGGCCGCAAGGCAACCCGGTCGGGCACGGGATTGGCGTGCGGCTCACAGCGACCATGCCGCGTCGTCAATTGGACCGACCGATTTCTTGAGAAAAAACATAACTAAAAAAATTGTCCCAGCTCTTGTCCAAGTGCCGTTTGGCATCTTCCAAAGGCCGGCAGCGAATCTTGTCCGCACGAATGGAGATGATTCCCAATCGCTCTAATTTTTTCAGGGCATCGTCGACTTCAAAATTGATGCGACAGTTCCACCTTTCCGCCAGCCACCTTTCCACAGCATGATCCAGTTCCTGGCGACTCAATCCCGCTCCGGCAACGAGCAGGAAGTAGTAAGCCAAAACGGCCTCCTTGAACTCTTCCTCTTCGGCCGCATCGATCATGTGGTGGAAAACCCCCGCATTGTTGTCCAGGTTCCTGAAGTAAAGGCTCTCCGTCAAGGTTTTCATGAATCGTATCTTGCGGTTTTTGAATTTGCCGATCTGCTTGAAGAGGTACCCCGCCAAAGCGCCGAGTCCCAAACCCAGTGCCACCAGATGGTGCTGGTTGATGTCAACGGGGTGCTCACGAAGACCGACCCAGAAAGCGACGAGCGATACAATCAGAATCAGAGACGCCCCCAGCTTGGAAACCATGACAATAATGCCGCTGATGGCCGCAGGCACTCCGATGATGAGTTTGTCGATGGGTTTCATGCGGATTTCGCTGTTGGGAAACAGCATTTCGAGATCGGCCTGGGGAACGTTGCGAAAGAGTTTGATAATGGTGGATCCGGGTTTGAAGAAAAGATGTCTGCGTTTTTGCGCATCAAAATAATTCTGTTCTTTAAACCGGATGTAAACCAGGACCCGGTCGTAATTGACAAAGCGGATGGTCCGCTTTTTTAATCCGAAAAAGCTGACCAGAACTTCTTCCTTGATCTGCTCGCCGCGCCGGAAAAAAAGAATATCTTCAAAATCTGAAAAATCGACCGCCAGCCGGATCTTGAACAGCGATTCCACCGCCATCGACTGCTTCAGACTTTCTTCCGTAATCTGCTCGAAATTGGCCGCATTGAGAAGAACCATCATCTCGCGAACCAGCTCTCTCAATAGGCGCTCACGGTCTGAATCCGGTAGAATAATGATTTGACGGGTGTCGGCGTCAGGATCAAAAGGGGCATAGCAGTCTTTCAACCGTTCCAGAACACGATGAAATTCGAAATGGAAGAACGCTTCGAGAATCCGGCAGAAGTCCCGGAAGGCCGATCCCACTGAATCCGGCAGGCGGCCTTCGGCCAGGCACATTTCGACGACGTCGCTTTTGCGGAATGGAATGAAACGCTGGGGCTGTAATTCATCGGCCATGAAAGAATCCATGTTGTGAGGGCTTTCGCACCGGAAAATCGAGCCGGGTTTCGCCGACGACGACCGTCTGATGAATTTTCTCGCTTTGAGTTAGAACAGAAGTGTAAGGAATACAAGCATAAAAAAGGTTCCGCCTGTATTGACACGCAGCAAAACCGGATTAAATTCAAAAGGCGTTACGGGCATGACCAAAGGCGTTGGGCCGATTTGATCGACAATGAATGCCGGAAATAAAGGTGAGATGGCAATAGGGTGTATATTAAAGGTTTCGGTGACGCTATCGAAAATAAATTCACGGAAATCGGTATCAACCCCGCGTAAATGCTCTCGGACCGCGGGGCCCGGTTGAAGGGCCAACCTGATTAGAAGCTTTATTTTCTGAAGGCGTCGCGGATCTCCTGCAGAAGAACGACTTCTTCACTGGGTTTGGACGGTTCCTCCGAAGCCTGTTCTTCTTTCTTCTTCATGGCATTGATGCCCTTGACCATCATGAAAACCGCCTTTGACGGCAAACTCTTTAAACTCTTTCATTAAGCCCATGGGTTTTCCTCCTTACAGAAATTTGAGAGTAAAAGAACCATTCCATATCTTAAGAGAAAATTTAACGTCATCGTAAGCGTGCCGGTAAGAAAGTCAAGCATTTTAATGGGATGACGGCTCATTCTACTTTTTACATCTTAAAAAAAAGAGAGAGGTTTTATGGGCACCATTTTGTTAGCCGGCGGGGCCGAGTTTGGTGGAGAAATGGCATCCCCTGATCGTCGAGCGCTCGATCTGGCCGGGGGCCTCTCGGCACGTATCAGCATCATCCCTGCAGCGGCGGCACCGGATGACAATCACCGGCGCACCGGTGAAAACGGCGTGCGGTGGTTCCGCAGTCTTGGGGCGACCGCAGTGAGAGCCCTTCCGCTGATCGACCGGGTTTCGGCCGAGGACCCCGATGTGGTCAGAGACCTGCACCAATCGACGTTCATCTATATTCCAGGCGGATTTCCCCGCTACCTGGAGCAAACCCTGACCGGCAGCGCCGGATGGGCAGCTATCATTGAGGCGTACCGGAACGGTGCGGTGGTTGCCGGCGCCAGTGCCGGGGCCATGGTCCTTTGCAGCCATTATTTTGATCCCGTTTCCGGCGAAGTGTTCCAAGGATTGGGGCTGGTACCGAACACCTGCTTCCTGCCCCACCACGACGAATTCGGGCATCAATGGGTCCCGCGCTTGGCGACACTGCTGCCGACGACGGTCACGCTGATCGGCGTTGACGAGGAGACCGCCATCCTGAGCGGCACTGCAAGCGGAAAATGGGAGGTCTCCGGTAAGGGAGAGGCAACGATTTACCACGCCGCCGCCACCGAACGGTATGAAGATGGAGCGGTTTTCTCCTTCCCCGGGTAAAGCGGTTCAGTTCGATTGTAAAAGGAGTAAACTCATGCAGAAACAGATACTGGCAGTACTATCCGTAACAACCTTTTTACTTTGCGTTGGTCCGGCCCTGGCGGCGCCCAAATCGGAACTGTGGCAACTCTGGACGGAAAACGATCCCGCCTCCGTATTGCAGGTAAACCACTCGACCTGGGACCGGCTCCTGAAAGCCTATCTGATCAACGGGTCCGATGGGGTACCCCTTTTTCGTTACAGCCAGGTCTCGGCAGCCGACCGCACGGCCCTCGATCACTACATCCGGCAGTTGACGCAGACAGCGGTGAGCCGACTCAACCGGAACGAACAGAAAGCCTTCTGGGTCAACCTCTACAATGCCTTGACCGTGAAGATCATCCTCGACCACTATCCCGTCAAGAGCATCCGCGACATCGACATTTCGCCGGGGCTTTTCTCCGACGGACCGTGGGGTAAAAAACTGGTCAGCGTAGAGGGTGAAAAAATAAGCCTGGACGACATAGAGCATCGCATTCTGCGCCCGATCTGGAAGGACCCCCGGGTCCATTACGGCGTCAACTGTGCTTCCATTGGCTGTCCGAACCTGCAAGCCGAGGCGTTTACTGCCGAAAACACCGACGAATTGCTCGACAAGGGGGCCCGGGAGTTCGTCAACAGCCCCCGTGGTGCCCGGATCGAAAACGGCAAACTGACGGTCTCGAGCATCTACGTCTGGTTCGAGTCCGATTTCGGTGGCACGAACGCCGGCGTCATTGACCATCTGAAAAAATACGCGCAACCCGATCTGCGGACACAGCTCGAAAAGATCGACCATATTTCAGACAACCAGTACGACTGGAAGTTGAATGAAGCCACCAGCAACTGAGGGCCCTTGGCACCCCTTCCGACCGGTGCGTTCGCGGTTGCCGCCAAGCCCAGGCGATCAAGCCCGGCATATTCTTCAGAGCCCCGTCACCTCCGGGCGTCACCCGAACCTTAAAGTCGCAGCGACCAGCTCGTTCTTTGGGTTGCGAAAATGATCCCGGTGGCCTATGTTGATCGAAAATCGTCTGCCGGTTTGGCAGTTGAGTTTAAACACGGTCGCGGTTGTCGATAATTTAAAAATAGCTTTTTTCACCGTCGAATAAGGGGGTAAACTTGGCAGGTTCCAAATACTGGGCCGACAATTACATCGAGATAAGGAAAAGCATGGTCGAGGCCGTCAGCCTGATCCGGCCGGGTCAGCGTGTGTTCATCGGGTCGGCCTGCGGTGAACCGCAGGCACTGGTCCGGACGCTTTCCGAAGCGGCACCCCGCTCCTCTGGTCTTGAAATCGTGCGCCTGATGAGCATGGAAACCACATCGCTGACGGCCATAGCCAACCGAACCATGGATCACAGCCTGAGCGTTCGAACCATCTATTTGGGGTCGGCTCGCGAGGGTGAGATCATTACCCGCAACCTGCGGTTCATAACGCCTATGAACATGTCGGATGTTCCCGGGCTGTTCAAGACGCGCAAGCTGCCGATCAACGTTGCCCTGATCCAGGTATCCCCCCCGGATGATTTCGGCTGGATGAGCCTCGGCATCTCGGTCGATGTGACCCTGGCGGCAGCCGGTTCGGCAGATTTGGTGATCGCCCAGGTCAACTCGAAAATGCCGCGGGTTCTGGGGCAGAGCTTCATTCACGTCAACGACGTGGACGTCATCGTGGAGCATGATGAAGACCTGCTGGCCGTCCACCCCCGGCCCTCCTCTGAAACGGCAGCCCGCATTGGGCAGCACATTGCCCGGCTCATCGACGATGGCTCCACCCTGCAGATCGGGCTGGATGCCGCATCCCAGGCGACCCTCCAGGCCCTTTCCAACAAGAACGACTTGGGGATCCATTCTCAATATCTGATCGACGACATCATGCACCTCTACGCCAAAGGCGTTATAACGAACCGCAAGAAGGGTTTCAACGAAGGCAAGTTGGTCGCTTCGGCCGCTATCGGATCCCGCAACCTTTACGACTTCATAGACGACAATCCGGCAGTCGATTTTCGCCCGTCGGACTATGTCAACGACCCTTTTGTCATTTCACGCCACAACCGGATGGTGTCGATAAATGTCGCCAAAACCATCGACCTCACCGGTCAGGTGGCGGCCGAGGCCTCTGCCCAGACCTTTTATGCCGGCGTGTCCGGTATCGCGGATTTCGTTAGCGGGGCACGGCGGGCACCAAGCGGCAAGTCGATTTTAATGCTCTTTTCGACCTCGGAGAATGGAAAAACCAGCAACATCGTTCCGGCGCTCGGGGACACGGCGGTGGTGGTGCCCCGCGGCGATGTTCACTATGTGGTGACAGAGTACGGCGTGGTCAACCTGTTCGGCAAGAGCTACCAGGAACGGGTTATTGCCATGATCGAAATTGCCCATCCGGATTTCAGGGAGGAGCTCTTTGAACAGGCCAAGAAATCCGGCATTATCGGATCCGAGCGTTCCCTCGGGGAGGCCGTCAGGGGTGTCTACCCGGTCCGCCTCGAAGAAACCGTTGAAATCGAAGACGAAGAGATCACCATCCGTCCCGCCAAACCCGTGGACGAGCGCCGCATTCAGGAGCATTACTACAACCTCGACAAGGAGGACATTTTTTCCCGTTTTTTCCACGAAAAAACCAGTTTTGCCCGCAAAGAGCTCGAAAGCAAGTCACAGATCGACTATGTAAAAGACCTGACACTGGTAGCGGTGGTCGGGGAGTTCGGTTTCGGTCGGGTGGTGGCCGTGGGCGAGAGCATGCTGCTGGTGGACAACAACATGGCCGAAGTGGCATTTTCGGTAAACAAAAAGTACCAGAACAAGGGCCTCAGCCGCCGCATCATGAGAAAGCTGGCGGATGCCGCGCGGGAAAACGGTATCGCCGGTCTGATCGCCTACACCGCCCCCCATAACCAAGCGATGATACAGCTTTTTAAAACCCTGCCTTACAAAGTCAAAACCTCATACGACGGTGAGGGTGTCTACCTGAAATGCCGGTTCGACGAACTGGCTTAATCCGCAGGCGATGCCATATTGGTTCCCCACGGGAGAGCGGCAGACCCGGGAGCATACCTGACGGTCCAAATCGCCTGACGAAACCCTCTATCGGTCACTTCACCGACGCAAGAACCTCACTGCGCCATTCGTTCAGCATGCCGATGTCGGCCACCAGGTCGAGCACCGTATAGCGGTTGCGAATCCAACGCGCATAGGTGTAAGCGAACTGAAGCTCTTCAGCGGTGATTCCGAGACCGTCGATAGTGTACACCGCACCGGCGGCCTGTAGGTGCTGTCGGGACAGCGCGGGTGAAATCACTGCCGCAGAAACCGCTTGTCGAATCTTGTCCCACCGCGAAAGGATCAGTTGCCGTCGTGCCGCCAAGCCGTTTTGGTCGAGAAATTTCGCGCGTGCGTGCGGCATCAACGACGCAGAAATATCCCGGAATACGGATCGCAGTTCGGATTCCATAGCGGCTATGGTAGGAAATTCAGGTTTCAAGTCTTTACGTCGGATCACCTCCGGCTCGAGCGACAGTATCTTCTGGTAGAGCGCCAGCGATATGAGGGTGGTCACTCCGGTCTGCTGACCGTGGAGTGCCGGTGTACGGCCCGTCCAATGCGCCGTCATGTCCCATAGGTGGCTGATGAGGTGTTCTCCTCCGGATGCCGGTGAACTGGAACCGGCCAATACCATGGCAATACCGGAGCGCAAAAGAGCATCGATCAGAACCGAGAGGCCTTCGGGTTTATTGGCTTTAATAATGCCTGCCTGCCGGATGCTGGTTGCGACGGCCTCCTCCGCTACCTCAACCGGTATGCCGCAAAAATAATCCCCCAACAACACATTCGACAGGATCCAGTCGGCCGTCGAGGCATTCTTGGAGAGCAGGTCACCGAAGCCGGCCGCACTCATAAATTGGGGTGCCGAGGCGAGCACCTCCGGATCGGCTATGACGGCCACCGGCGGATGGCACGGTTCCGTAATCTTCACGCCATCGACGGTCAGAGCCGAAATCGCCGATGTATAACCGTTCATGCTGGCGGCCGTGGCCACTGTAATCAATGTTTTTCCGGTCGCGGTGGCGGCAGTTTTGCAAATGTCGTTGATCGTGCCGGACCCGACACCAATAATACCGGCCGTCTTTTCCCTCTCGATTCGTGCCACCAAATCGGCCACTGTCTGCTTGTCGGCATGGACCGGCTGGTTTTTGTGGTCGACGAAGTGCAGCGAAACTGTTCTTCCGGCCGATTCGAGAAGCCGCACCGCCTTCTCTCCCGCCGCCGTCCATGTATTTCCGTCGACCACCAGGATCAGCGGTCCGGTTGACATCCAGCGGTCGACAAACTCCGGCAGGAGGTTCAAGGCGCCGCAACGCAACGATACCTCTCGGGTCGGTACCCGGTGCGTCCTGCCGCAAGGGCAGCCATTAATCTCGAGGCCGAGAAGCTCCTGCAGCGGTTTGCGGGAAAAGTCGTTATCTTGCAAGGGGTTCGGCTCCCTTCGGGTAAACGGCGATTAGATTGAATTTGGGTCCCATGAATTCCCCCCAGCGGCTTTTTCAGAAAAGAAGGGCCTGTCTTTCCGATTTTGCCAGGAAGAAATCGACTGGATAGAAAAGTGAGTAATTACGGGTATACTGGGCAGGCGGGAAAAACGAAAGTCAAAAGATCGCGGCCGGAGCTAATCTTATTCCAATTGCTCTTCGTGCAAGTCCTTGAAAAGCTTCTTAATGGTGTCGTAGTCGAAGGTAAACGTGTCCATCGGATTGATATCGAGCTCGTCGTCGAGATCGATCCGACCGTCTTTCAGGTAATCGTCACAACGGCCTTCAGGGGTTGGTTTTTGTTTACAACCTTTATGGTGGTAGCAGCGCTCACAGATCATTGGAAATCCTCCTGTTTCTGGCGATTGAAGCAATTTATTTTGATCCGACACGTGGCCTGAATAAAGGATCAACCTCTTATCAGCAATTTGTATGCCATTACCCGGAAACTATATATTGTGATTTATTCCAGCATATTATGCTGTATCTCATTTTGCCTCTCGCCCTTGATTGCCCAAAAATGTTACCCGGAGCTGCCAATTTGCGGCAAGGATACTTTTTTCTTTGTCAACCGCAGGACTCCAGATGATCTTTCGATTTTCGGCCGCCGGTTGGTTTCTCAGTTCAACATCCGCCGCAAGTTTTTCCATTTTGATTTTTTCGCGGTCGACGGTGATTATATGCCGATCGAGATTAAGTACCGCCCGCCCGGCGGTTCGTGTTAAATTACTTAAACTGCTCCGAAAGCTCATATCGTTTCCGGTGGTGCTTGCCGGGCGCCTGCCGTCTCACCTTCGTCTGCGAAGGCCGACGGCTGTAAAAGATTATGGGCCACCCCGACCCGACGCACCAGGTCCATGAATGTCTTGGGCAAAGGCACTTTTCGGTCCACCAATAGGATACCGAGTCTTTCCGCCCGCACCAGCACAGGACCGCTGTCGATTCCCTCGAGACTGTCGCATAGAAACTTGATACGCAGAGCGTCGGTCAACGGAATCAGCAGATCCTCCGCTGCAGAAGCCGCAGTGCTCAATTCCGCCTGAATGCGGTCGCGGTTTTCGGCATTAAAATCGGCAAATGCCGGATCGGTATTGGGGGTGCCGAAGAGTTCGTTCACAACCGCACCGCAGAGCCTGTTGATGTACACCGAATCCTTTCCGGGGTATTCTCTCGACAAATTCAATTTAAGACGCTTGAACAACACCGCCTTTATGACCGTAACGGCCTCTCTTAAAACCGGCACCAGCTTGCTTTCAAGTTGCATTGTCGTCCTCATTTTCTCGGCCGCTGGGTGGCAGATGGAGCCTACAGGCTGCAACAAATAAAACGAGCCACCAAAAACCCGGTTAACCGCTGACCTTCCGACGTCACCCCTAAGATTGTTCCTCGACCTTCCGGCTTTCCTTGATTTTCGAGTATCCCGGAATCAGGGTCTTTGTACTGATGACACCCGGTAGTTGCCGGATCTTCTCGTGAACGAATTGTGAGATGATCTCGGCATCCGAGCTGAGCAAGTCACGGCTCAAAAAGATTTTAATCAGAATGTCGACGTCGCCGTGAACCGAGTGCACTTCCCGAACCTCTTCCAGTTCGTAGATCTTGTCGACGACTTTGAACTCTTTTTTCGCCTGAACGTTCATCAGAATAAATGCCGTGATCCCCCGTCGCATTTCCGGGTAATCGCAATCCTTCGCTTCCATCATTTTTTTTCTAAACGCCTCCATATCTTCGGGTATCAGTTCGTCAATACCGCTGCCATACCACCGTCGTCGACCCGTTTCCCACTGATGTACCGCAATGTAAGCGTATAGGTCCGCAACGCTTCGACCCGGCAAGGATTCCAACAGTCGGCCGCGCCGGATGATCTTGCAGAGAGGTCGGTAGATGGTCTTGTACCAGTCCTGAGCTGCAGTCTCGAAAGAGGGACTATCGGACCGCTCCTGCTGCAGATAGGCCCTGTGGTCTTCGATCTGCTTGAGAAGGTGGGCATATTGACCGACCTCGGTCAACTGGATATCCCCTTTGAGTTGCGTGCGGTCGAAAAAATCTGCCCGGTCGCGGAAAACAAGGTTCTGCAGGGTAGTTGACGATGGGATGAATTCGATGACATCGGCCAAAATTTCGTCGTGTCCGAACTCTTTGGCCGCCGCTATTCGATGATTACCGTCCATCACATAGTATTCATCCTTGATCTGGTAGAGCCTTACCGGAGGGAGAGGACGGCCTTCTCGCATGGCCTCTTTAATCCGCTCCAGCCGTTCCGAGGGGACGTGCGGTTTCAGTCGAAAACGGTCGTCGAGGTCCTGATAACGCCCAACGCTGCCTACGATCCGATCGATCGGTATGGTTCGAATTCCCCGAACCCGGCTGTCAAAAGCCGCTTCTTTTTTCTGACGATCGTTGAAACTACCGACCTTGTCCTGATTCGGCCGGTGTTTACCGACTCTATCGCGCAGTCGGGCGATCGTCGATTTCAAGCTGAAAATAGCCATATGTGTTAACGACCCGGGTCGATTCTATCAGTGAGATCCGCTCTGAATCATGACCGAAACTGCAGTGGATGTGTCCGTGAATAAAGTATTGCGGGCGCCATCGACGAATCAACCGGCGAAAGACGACAAATCCCCTGTGACAGGGATCTTCGGCATCATGCACGTAACGCGGTGGGGCGTGGGTTAAGACAACGTCAACCCCACCCCGTCGCCACAGCGTGGGCAGCATGCGAAAAACCATGAGTCGCATTTGCCCTTCAGTGTATTGGTGCGGTCCGCCGTTGTACCAGTGCGAGCCTCCCAGCCCCAGAAAGTTAAGGCCCCTCAACCGCACCAGCCTGGCATGGACATCCGTGCATCCCATGGGCGGTTTTCTAGCGTAACGGATATCGTGGTTGCCGCAAACGTAATAGAGTGGTACGTTAAAATAATTGCTTAAAGAAGACAGGTACTCCGGCGGCAGATCGCCGCATGCCAGGACGAGATTGATTCCGGTATGCCGACCGGCATCGACTGCGGGGTACAGCGATGGCTCGACGACATCCGACACGGTCAAAATTTTCATGACGTTTTCGCCGTCGTCAACACAGTTGACTCTCCTGCCAAGCGACGGGCTGCGGTTATGAACACGTTTTTTTCTCCGGCTGCTCCATTAGGTCAAAATCTGATAACCGGCAAGGCGTGAAAAAGGGTAACCCGGAGGAGTTCAATACGCTGTTTAACTCAAGAAACGGTCCCGACTATATCGAACCGCTCCCTTTAAGTAAATATCTACCTACAATCATAAAGTGCAACCCGCAGCCATCCCGTTTAATTCACCGACGTATGAGGAACTGAAGGAATTATGCCGTCCATAGATTTTTTATGCAAAGACTGCGGTCACGCTTTTATCCGGCTGGTGTTTAAAGGAGATGATACCTCGGAGACGGTCTGTCCTCGCTGCGGCAGCGGCAGCATCAAGACACAATCGATATCGGAGAGCCTGTTTGACGGAATAGCCTCCAGCAGCAGCCTCTCAAAGGATGTCAACTGAACGCGCTGAGCCTGCCGCGGCGGTCGCCGCGGGAAAAGGTCGGTTTCGATCGATCAGCAACGATATTTCTTCAGCGCGCCGCAACCAGGTGAAACTTCGACAGCATCGACTCGAACACATCGATATCATTGTCAAAGTAGTACCGCTGCGGAGCGGTGAATCGGAGGCTGTAGTAGTTTTGGCCTTGAATGAAGCCATAATAAGCCGTTTTTAAGGTCAACCCTTTCGGGTCGCTGTATCTGAAGAGCAATCTGAAACCGTCATGATCGTCAATGACGGCTGGTGCATTTTCGATGACGGTAAAATTCGCTACCATCGAATCGGAAGACAAGTCGTCAATAATGATCTGAGCGGCTTCCTGTGGCAGCATGTCCGCAGTTAGACGCTTGCGGGCATTAAGAAAGGGACGCTCCAAGGGGCGCTCTTGAAACAGGACGTACTGAAGATAGGGACCATCACGCGAAATCATCACGTAGGCGCCGGCGTCAAATTTCATCCACCCGCTAGGAACCTCAACACAATAAGTTTCTGAGTGAATCCCACCGTCGACAGCCTTCCAGCTGGCGCAGCCCGCTATCATGACGATAATGGCCAATAGGATGAGTCTGTTTTTCATCTTCCAACTTTTGGTGGATAAAAAAGCGGTCGCACCGGCAGGCTGTACAACTCACTTTTTTTTGTATGCGAACTGTTCCTGCCGCAGATCTCGAGAATGAATCCGCTTGAGGTAGTTCCGGATATAGGTGTTTTCCTGCGCATTTGGTTCCAGAAGCACGCTGGCTTCGAGATACGGCTGCGCCTGTTGGGACTGCCCGGCTTTGTAATACATCAGACCAAGGGCACGATGCGGTTCTGGGTAACCAGCATCCAAGTCGATGGCGCGTTTGTAAAACGATTCGGCCCGATTGGATTCGTCCCTGTCGCGACCCAGTTGACGGTAGATTTCCCCCAGCAGGTAATAGACCCGAGCGTCATCAGAATAAGTCGCCAGAAACCTTTCCGAAGCCTGGCGCGCCTGATCGAAACGCCCGGCTTGAATGTCGAGTGCAATGTTATCCAGAATCACATCTCGTAACATGAATCCAAACCGGTTTTCGCCGTATAACCGAAGCCCACGGGTCGGGTCGATGGAACCCAGGAATTCGCTGCACTTTTCGATACGAGTCTGCAATCTGGGATGCGAGCCAAAAAATAGTGGCTCGTAATACTTCTCCCACGCCATTTCTTCTGCAAGGTGCTCGAAGAGCCGCAGAGCCTCATAAGGGTTGTAACCTGCCCGCATCATGAGCTTCAACCCCTCGCGGTCGGCCTCTAGTTCGGCTTCATGACGATAACCGGACCAGGTGCATTTGACACTCTGCGGCACAAGAGCAGACGAGGCCGTATCTTTATCAGCCAAATCACGCGCGGCAGGGTCGGGCTGATGCTGGAGGCGCCGGATGCCGTTTACCGCATGATGGTTAACGTAATGGGCGATTTCATGGGCCAATAAAGCCGCCAGTTGAGCCTCGTTTTCCAACCGCGCCAGAATGCCGGTATTGACATAGCAAAAGCCGTCGGGGTAGGTGAAGGCATTCAAATGAGGATCCTTGATCACCTTGACTCTGAATCCGCCGCCTTTCTCCGGCACGGTTGCAACCAGTCTCATCGCCACCTGATTCACATAAGCTTCCAGCTTTGAATCTCTGTACAGGGCATCGCTTTGTTCAAGGCGCATCTCATCCGCCCTGGCTGCTTCCATCAATGCCTGGATATCATGTTTGCTGGGGTCTCGGGGAAATTGCTCATCGGCCGCAGCTGCGGTGCCGAGGCAGGTGAGAATCAGCCAGAAGATCCATAGCCATCCGACCGATTTCACAATCGACCCTCCGGAAAATTCGCCAGAACTTTTTTAACGAGGAGGGTGGTTTTGTCCGGGTCCTCGATACCCGCCACTTCCCTGCTACCATTGGCACCATACCACAGAATGGTACCGGTAGCGTCTGCCAGCCCGAGGCTGACGAAACTGCGTGACTTCTGTAACGAGAACCTGTAGAGAACGCGGACGAAAACAAATGCATCTGCACCGTTTTGCTGCAGAAGCGTTTTGAGCGAACCGACCGAATACTCGAACTGGGTTTGTTTTGCAGCGAAAACCTCAGGCCCGAAAGTATGAAGTTGGATCGACTTGTTGACCGCCCGGTATAAACTGAGGACTTCCTGTAATTCGGCTGTACGATGGGTCGGGTCGACCGGATATGTCAGGACGCGAAAATCGCGGGCAGTCAGCTCAGTCATCAGTGCCTGTTGAACGGAAAGACCTGCCGCCTCGCTCCGATCGCTGCGCTGTCTAAGCCGGCCATCGGGAAGTTCCTCGTACACAATGGCCTGTGGCGGTAACAGGCACAATGTTTTGATTGGTTGAATGCGATGATTGAACTCGGGATGGCACCGGTCGGCCGAAGTCGCGCAACCAATCAAGCAGAATAGGAGGACACCTACAATAAAAAATGAACGAAAACGATATCTTTTGAATCGGTTGTGGGATCCTCGACCTTCCAATTAATCACCTGAACATGAATTTGGGGAAATTGAACCCGATCAAATTTAGCAAAAAACAGGCCAAAGTGATTAAAATAAATATTTCATATATTTTCAATTTGTTATATTGGCATCGCGCTTATGGCGTCTCCCGAACGTCAAAAATCGTCATTTTTTATGCCAAAAATTGACCCATCCTGATGAGTATGACGCTGTAGTAGATTTGAGAGGAAAAATATGCCGGACCATGTAGACGATATGTCAATAAGTCGTATATAGCCTTAAAATATTTAAAATAATTGCTCTTGACAAATGCACTCAAATTAATAAAGTTGCATATTATTAAACTTAACTAAATGGTTGCTTGGTTTTTAATCGGTGAATAAGTAACTTGAAAACATGTGGATGATGAGAAATTGGAACAATGAGGAGGAGAGAGATGAAAAAATTATTGATTATCGGTATGTTGACGGCATTTTTGGCGGGTTGCGGGCATATGGCCCAGGAATCTGAATTCTATGAACACAGCACTATGTACCGTGACTGGGAGCACGCTAAATTCAGCATGTGGGGCTACAAGGAGCCAACGGCACTTGCTGCCCAGGAATCGGGCGCTCAAGAATGGTGGGGCGTCCCTATTCCTTATGTGCCGGCCAAGTAGTAGACTAAATGATTCCGGTTATGTTGAAATTGTGCATGGCGAAAGTGCAAAACATGAGTGCCCCCTCCCATGTAAGGAGGGAATAGAAATCTGACTAAGCTAAATATTGCCGGATAAAAAAATTAACTTTTCAGACGCTTGAATGTATTGAAAGCCCCGCATGCGTTTCGCATGCGGGGCTTTTTACTATAAAACCGAATTGCAACCGGTTCTTAACCCAGTGTATGCGGTGCAATCGGCATAGAAGGCCGTCATTAGGTTACCTGTTTCCGGAAAAGAGGCGGGCTTCAGCGCCCCGCCTTCCCACAGCAACTGCCTGGGCCGGCACAGCCGGCCTGCGAGGGCGTAGTCCCGCAACAGGGACTGTCTCCTCGGCCGGGAAGTCGATGCGTTTGGACGCCGGAAAGGGGTGAGGGTGCTGACAGCATTTTTTTCAAATGGACACCTCCACAGGTTTTACATCGCGGGGTTTCTGTCTGATTTGATGACAGAATTTCACTCAACCGTCCGCAGTCCAGACAAAGATAGTCAAAAAGCGGCATGACGCCCTCCTTACCGGAAAATTTCTTATCAATTACACGCAAAAATGGCAATTCCCGACCTGTGTCCTCTTTTCACATATAACTCTTTCATATATTGCAAAATAAATCGGAGAACCGATGCGGCTCAATGAGCACAGCCGCCATTCCCGCCATGACCGGCGCACGTCATTTTAAACGAGAATTCCGGTAGGCGATGAGTCCGGATCAGTTCCAAATTCTGGTTCAAGGTTCCCTCAACTGCGCGATAGACTTTTATGCCGGATGACAAAAGTTTCTGTAGTGCGCCGCCGCCGATTCCACCCACCACAACGGCATCCACTTTTTTACCGCCCAGTGCCGCCAGCGGTTGACACTGACCGTGAAGATGGTCGCGGTCCGCATTGACTATGGTTTCGACAGCCCCGGAGGCGTCATCGACAACCAGAAAATATGCGGCCGAGCCAAAGTGACCGAAGACCGGACTCTCTAATCCGTGATCGAATTGAGCGGGAAAAGCGATTTTCATATAACTCTTTCCTCCTTTTTATATTAACCGAGTTGTATCGTCGTGCATCATAATGAAAGTTGGGGCGGTGAGTTCGAAATTCTACCCAGCGATATGTCTCATATGGATCTACGCCAAAATGGCAGAGTTATTTTCGCGATCAGAGTGGTCGCACGCAGCCAGAGTCGCCGATATTATTTGAGACCCGAGGCCCCGAATTAGTGTTCGTAAAATAACGGCCATTTTTATAAAAAGCATGCAATATTAAAGTGATAAACCAGCAATGTCAAGACACGTTAAATTTTTCTATTGCAAATCTGCAATACATGATTAGAATAAAATCCAACTATCTATATCTGTTTCCAGGCTTACTTGGGTAGACCTTGGTTCCGCAGAACTTCCTTCCTCAAGCAAGCCGTATTTGCCCCGTTACATCAGATGAGGTGCATCTGTAACGCACCAATAACGACCTTGGGACCGGACTCTCATTCCGTGTTACCGTGGTGTAACCTTTTGCCGGCAAGTATGGTGATTTAAAATGCTCAAAAGAACCTGCCGTGTGTGCGGAAAAGATTTTCATGTGCCCCCTAAACAGGCGACGCGTGCTTATTGCGAACGACTGGCCTGCCAGGATGAAAGACGACGCAAACAGCTGGCCCAGGAAAGACGAAAATACCGTTTGATCCAAAAAGGATTGAAGAAGATCAAATCAAGACAGAAGCCCGACGAGGGGCGCAAATGCCGTCGGTGCGGTGAGAACTGTTTTCCGAACTATTTCTATTGCCCGGAGTGTCACCACTATGTGTCCTGCAATGACTGGCGGGCAGAAAGCGACGAAGAAAGCTGCGCCTGTTGATGAACGGTTTTTTGAATTTGGCCTCCGACCGATTCATGATCTGAAATTGTAATCGATGATGGCCCTGGCCATCTCCGTTGCACGAATACCGAGCTTCTCGCCGTGAACCGCGAGCACGCCGATACAGATGCCGTCGTTTCCGTTTGGAGCCAATGCAAAAGCCGTGACCCAGTCATACTTGAATTGGTCGGTGATATCATTGATGGTGCCGGTTTTAACGCCGAGGACGAAGTTCTTGAAAATTTTTCGGCGACGCAACTTGCGAAATGTTTTACGCCCAGTGCCGTAAGTGGCGGCATCCTCCATCATCAGTTTTAAATCGGCGGCTGTTTTCTTATTGACAGGCGTATCGAGGATATGCCGTTTGGCTTTGTAGAGCACAGAGTTGGACGCATCTGTAACCGTCTCGATCAACCACGGCGCCACCATTTCACCTTGGTTGACGATGGCACACGCCAGCAAAGCGGCATGCAAAGGAGAAACGCGTGTCCGTTTGTTGAAACCTGACGCAATTTCGGCCAATCCGTAATCATCTTTGGGTACCTCGGTTTCACTGACCTCGAGCGGCAAGTCGAACGGTATCGGACGATTGAAATAGAATTTTTCTGCATATTCAGTTATGACCTGCGGACCGAGAGCATAAATTCCGAGTTTGCCGAAGATTGAGTTGTTGGAAACTGCGAAAGCTTTGCGGAGCTGAGTTTCGGAGGTATAGCGCCCCCGCTGTTGTTTCAGTTGATTTTTGTAAAGGGTGTGACGGCGGCCGGTAAAGTAGAGAGTTTTCTCCGGCGTATAACCGGCCGCTTCCAAGGCGGCGGCGGCCGAAATAATTTTAAAAAGGCTGGCGGCAGGGTATTCGGCCTTCAGGCAAATGTTGGTATCGGCGCCGTTCTTATCATGCCCTGACATGACAAGTACCCGTCCATCATGGGGGTTCAAGACCACCACGGCCGCCTGCAGCGTCTTTGAGCGCTCGAGCAATTTGTTGACATAGGCCTGCAGTTTTGGATTCACGGTGGTTTTCAATTTATAATGGACGCCCTTATTTTCAAGGTCAATTTCATCGGTTAGTTCGACACTACCGCCCGAAAAAGGAACAAGAAGCGTTGCAAGCGTTTTGCGTGAAAAACCGTCCGATACGGGATTCTGTTTCTGCGTATTCTGCTTTTGAGGCGGCGGCGGAACCGGAACAGACCGGTTCAACCGGCTGCTCATCCAGGCTCCGGAAAAAATAACCGCCAACAAGCCGCCGATAACCCCGCCGACCAGAACAAGTTTTCTTTTAAATAGTCTGATTCGGTCCTCTCTCTGAAGCCTCTCCTGGTAGGTCCTCCACCCGGGTCCTTGGGACACATTACGCCACATATTCAATTCCGCTCTTTGTTTTAAGGCAAGCATGGGAGTGCATAAAAGTAATATGTTTAGCATTTTCTGCACCTTTTTTCAAGTTGTTGTCATGGTCCGGCTGCAACGATACGAAAGGCGGAAATCCAATCGGTCCTATGAACTCACTGTATAGCCAACGGCGTGGCGCTTCAATTTTCTTGCGCACAGAATTCACAAGGGCCCAAAAATTAATTGCCCTCCACCGACCCCAGTAAACGAATTTTTGAAAACCGAAGCGGCTTGTGCTATACAGTCCTGACCACAGCCGGGACAACAATCCCGCGCCCGGTCATCAAATTCTTCAACGAAGATAGAGAGAGGTATCGCCCATGCGAAAATTGACTGTTGTTTTGATTCCTGCAAGTATTGTTCTGATGTTCCTGTTCGCGTGTTCCAAGCCGATTGTCAGTTCGGGGCCTTCGACATCCTATGAGTCTGAAGCCCAGCGAGCGGGCTCTGAAGGCAAAGGGCCGTCAGGCCTAACCATTTCAGAAGAAAGCCTCGGATCGACAGGCGCCGGATCGTCCCTTTCACCCGAACAAGCGGCCGAAGCGCGCAAGGCATTCGAAAATGAAGACATTCTTTTCGATTACGACAGCGCCCTGCTCACACCGCAGGCCCAGGAAATTTTGCGTGAAAAAGCCCGCTACATGAAGGAAAACCCCGGGACTAACGTGATCATCGAAGGCCACTGTGATGAACGCGGCACTAACGAATACAACCTGGCACTTGGGGAACAACGCGCGAAGATGACCCAGGAATTTCTGGTCGCCCTCGGCGTGTCCGCCTCACGGATCAAGACGGTCAGCTACGGTGAAGAGCGCCCCCTCGACCGGTCAAACACCGAGCAAGCCTGGGCAAAGAACCGGCGCGCTCACTTCGTCATCACGAGTTGACAGGTGCGGTATTATATGTCCGGCATGCGCGACCTGATGGCAACATTTCGCCGCAACCGCGAAAAAAATCGGGTTGCGGAAGGGAGCGTTTGAGATGTGGGACCTGCTCGCTGAAATCCTGCTGCTGATCAGCACCGCATTCGTTCTCGGAAAACTGGCACAGCGGTTTAAACAGATCCCCATTCTGGGTTACCTGATGGCGGGAACCATCATCGGCCCTCTGTTGTTCAATTCACGGGCCGTTTTTGACGTGGCCGAACTGGGCGTTGCACTGCTGCTTTTTTCCATCGGCCTGGAGTTTTCCTTTCGGGAATTTAGAACCGTTAAGTTTCATAAGAGGTTACCGGAAGCGGCAGAGGATCGGGATGTTCGGGTGCACAACAGATGCGATTGGTTTCGAAATGATCCTCGCAGCTCAGCACCAGCGGTTTACCGCTCAGCGGTCCCCCGCGGCTTAGCCAGTCCTTAAGACATTCCCTGTTTTCGATGACGTCGCTGTGGGGATAGCAGTTAAGGGCTGCCTCGAGAAAATCCGCTGCCGTCTCCACGTCCTGATTGGCTGCGGCGATGCAGGCCCGGGCGTTGAAAATCCTTCCGGAAAGGGCATATCCCAAACCCGCAGCACGGTTCAAGTGCCGCTGGGCCGCTTCCGGATTGCCTTCCCGCAGGCAGGCGCAGCAGAGGTCCATGTAAAGATTGGCATGTTCCGGCAACCGCGCACTGATTTCTGCGTAGTCTTCGGCCCGATACTGCCAGCAGTCTTGAACACCCTGCATGCGCGCCAGGCAGGCTCTGATTTTCTGCTCGTCCCCGGATTTGCCGGCAAAAACGGTCAGGCATAAAAAGTCGCGTTGGAAAAAAATCTCCGTCGAAACGATGCCGTTTGCCATAAAGAGATCAAACTCTTCGGTTCCAGGATAGAGATGGAGTTGGGAAAAAACGAACTGATTCGGCTGACACCGATTGATGAACTCGATGCTTTGCAGAAAGGTTTCATAGGTCTCACCTCGATTTCCCACCATCATGTAGTACCGAATTTGAATACCGTAACGCTTGATCAACTGCGTGACGTCTTGGACCAGATCCGGCAGGACCTGCTTGCGAATGTTTTTCAGGATCTCTTCCGATGCCGACTCGACACCCAGGCTGATCCGTTTGCATCCCGCCATCCGCATCGCTCCGAGGAGTTCTTCATCCAGGCAGTCCGCACGGGTTTCACAGCTCCAGATGAAAACAAGATTACGGTGCCGAATCTGCCGGCAGATTTCCAGGGCTCTGTCTCTGTCGGCCGTAAAGGTGTCATCTTTGATCGCTATGATTTTCCGTCCATTCCGACGCACGGCCGTCTCGAGCATATCGAGCACGAAATCCACCGAATGATATCGCGGCCGCCGCCCCCACATCATGCGACTACTGCAAAAAGTACAGCGCCTTGGACAGCCGCGCGAGGTCAAAAGGGTGCCGATGTCGTAATAATCGGCTGGAGAGGCAAGCGTGTCCAAATCTTTAATGGGTATCAGCGGGGGGCCGACTTGACACCTGGTACCGCTGCGCCAGGCTGTGCCCGGAAGATCGTCTAAGGACTCGGCCCTCAGAATTCGATCGACGATCTCCAGGAACGTGCGTTCGCCTTCACCGATGACAACCACATCGATCTCCGGAACATGTTTGAGGGTTGCGAGAGGCAGGGCCGACACATGCGGTCCACCGACAACAATCCGTGCCGCAGGATGGGCCCTGTGGATAAACCGCACCAGCATCGCCATACCGCGTCGATTGGCCGTCAAACATGAAAGACCGAAAAGATCCACATCCACCAGTCGGTGTATAAGTTTTTCAACCTCCAGCCAGGGATAATTGGACAGGTTAAAGACGGACACGCGCAAGCCGGCTCTGAGCAGTTGCGCGGCCAGTGAGAGCAACCCGTAGGGAGTTTGACTGAAGTCGCCTGATAGAACGGCATCGCCGTTGAAACCGGCCGGCGCCCCTTCGCCCGTTGGATAGGGCGGATTCCCGTGTTCGGAGATCTTCCACGGCGGCGGATAAAGAAGGACGATGTTCATGGGCGTCGTCCCGACAGCCTGTGATGCGGCCGACCCTCCTGGATCCATTTTCTTAAATGCCTAAAGGGATTCTAAAATGATCGGATCACCCGATCTTCAACAGAAATGATCTTCAAAATCGGTCCTGTACTGTTCAAGAGAACGGTGTACTTGACGAACGGGGGTGGAGGGAGGAGAACCGTCTTTGCTTAAAAGAATCTGAAACCGGTCCGCATCAGCTGGAGCTGCAATGGTTGAAATCATGTTCGACTGAACGAATATACCGAATGGCATGCCAGCTGTCAAAAAAAAAGTAACCGCCGCTCCAGCACACCAATATTAAACGATTAAACTTGCAGCGATTCCGCACCTTCACCCGGCGGTGCTTCAGGCACTTCGCCATAAGTGCCGAGAATTTTCAGGTAGTCGGTCTTTTGCTCCAGCTTCTTGCGCACCGGTTTCAAGGCATCGGCGCCGAGATCCGCCTCGATATCCATGTAAAACATGTACCGCCACGGTTCTCCTTGAATGGGACGTGACTCGAGCTTGATCAGGTTGATGCGATTTTCGGCGAAAATCTTCAAGGTCTCGTAAAGTGCTCCGGGTTCGTTGCGAGTGGAACAGATGAGCGATGTCTTGTCGATTGGTCCCGTGTAAAGGGGGGACTTGCCGATGATGACAAAGCGGGTGTAATTGCGCGGGTTGGTTTCGATGTTCTCCGCTATCAGCTTCAGCCCGTATTCTTCGGCGGCCACCTGGCTGGCAATGGCGGCATCCCCGGTATTCCTGCCGTCGGCCACGCGCTGCGCAGCCGCAGCGGTGTCGCTGACCGAAACAAGCTCCCAGTCATGCTGTTCAAGAAAGTGCCGACACTGGCCGAATACCTGAGGATGAGACAAAACGCGGCGGATATCACCGATGTCAACCCCGGGATTGGTCATCAGGTGATGCATGATGCGCAGTTTAATCTCACCGATGATGCTCAAATCGTAGTCGTTCAAAATATCGTAGTTTTCATGGATACTTCCGCTGAGTGAGTTCTCCAGGGGAATCACACCAAAGTCGGCGGTATCGGATTTCACGGCCGCGAATACAGCCCTGAAAGAGGCCACCGGCAGGGCCTCCACTTCACCGCCGAAATACTGCAGACAAGCCTTGTGGCTGAATGTACCGACGCGCCCCATGAAAGCCGCCTTCTGTCGGCTGTCGTTTGCACCTCGGCTGCGCAAGGCCACGGCCCGGGCCTTGTCCAGATAACCGAAGTCGAGCTGTTTGCCGACCACCGGGGCGATAACGTAGAGGTCTCGCATCAGTTGACCGAACTGGAGGGGATAAAGACTTTGCGGACCGTCGGATAGCGCCTTGTCGGGTTCATGATGGACCTCGATCATCAGTCCGTCGGCACCGGCGGCAATGGCGGCCCGGGCCATCGGACTGACTTTTTCACGGATGCCGGTGGCGTGACTCGGATCGATAATAATCGGCAGATGGGTTAAATTTCTCAGGACCGGAATGGCGGTCAGGTCAAGGGTGTTGCGCGTGTACGGTTCAAAGGTGCGAATACCACGCTCACACAGCATGACATGAGGATTCCCCTCGGAGAGGATATACTCGGCCGACATAAGCCATTCCTCGATTGTGCCGGACAGACCACGCTTCAGAAGAACCGGTTTGCCCATCCGGCCGACTACCTTGAGCAGTTCAAAGTTCTGCATATTGCGAGCGCCGATCTGGACCACATCGACGTACTTTTGCATGATCTCGGCCTGGGAGGGGGCGGTCATTTCGGTGACGACACACATACCATAGGTTTCCCGGACTTCGGCCAGGATCTTCAGCCCCTCTTCTTCGAGACCCTGAAAAGAATAGGGAGAGGTTCGGGGCTTAAATGCCCCACCTCTGAACAAGATGGCACCGGCTTTCTTAACCAAATGGGCAATGGTCAACGCTTGTTCACGACTTTCGATGGCGCACGGGCCGGCAATGACCGTGATGCGGTCACCACCGACCAGCACGTTTCCGACCCGGACCAGCGTATCCTGCGGGTGCATTTGGCGGCTGACGAGTTTGTAAGGCGTTCTGACCGGCACCGTCCGGGCAACCCCGGGCAAACGGTTGAAAAAATCAGGTTCGCGAATCGCCCGATTCATAATGCCGATGCGCTGAACGTCGGTGTCCGGAAGTTCCCGAAAGTCGCAGCGCTGCTCCTGCAGAGCCACCACCAATGCGGACTTTTCAGCAGCTGTGATATTTGGCGTCAGTTCGAGTATCATTCCTCATTTTTCCTTTCACTGGTTGTTGACGCATGACAGGCGCCATTGCGGTGTCGCTGGCCTCGATTCGATCGATCCCCGCCCACGAAGCACGATAAAAAAAGCCCCGGAAATTTTCCGGGGCTTTAAAAAACCTCCCCGGACAGACCGAGTTGAGGTCCATCCGGGGACGTTTCAGCAGTTTACGTCAATCAGCCGGATGGACGCCTCTAAAATAAAAAAAGAAGCGCCCGCAGGTAATCGTAATAGTTTTGAGTGGTTTCATTTTCACGGCTTTAATATATCTGTTCGGGTCTTTGTGAAGTAGGCAATCGACCATCGCATGTCAAGGATTATCTCCAAATCCTTCGTTCGCGTGTGGCGCAATCGCAACCACCTGCCGGAAGGTTTCCAGGCCGACGCGATCGATCATTTTACCGAGACGCTCCCCTTTTTTAGCGTTCTCTCGATAGTAACCGACTACCTTCTCAATTGCAGCCAGTGCCCCGTCATCGTCGAAACCTGTAGCGCACTCCTGTGCGATCCGAGGGTTTGCGCCCACGTTGCCCCCGATAACCAGAGCCCAGCCATCCTTTTTTCCGATGAGGCCGATGTCGCGCACCCAGGACTCTGAACAGCTTAGATGACAGCCGGAAACGGCCATCTTAAATTTGCCCGGCAACTTTATGCCATGATAAATCTCGTCCAGTTTCAACCCCATTTTTATGGCATCCTGCTGGCCCAGTTTGCAGTAGGTATTGCCAGGACAGGTTCTTACGCTGCGAACGCACAAACCCACGGCAGCGCCCTTGTCGAGGCGTAAAGCCTCCCACGCCCCGTCGATATCCTCTTCCTTAAGGCCGATAATCGCGATGCGGGCCGCCCCGGTAATCTTGATGGCCTTCGCATTATACTTTTCGGCTGTATCCGCGATTCGCCGCAACAGCTCCGGCGTCACAAACCCGCAAGGTATATGCGGAGCAATGGCAAAGGTTTCGTTGTCGCGCTGGGGAATAGCGCCTTTCTCTCCAAGTTTCAGCATCGTTGTCCTCCTTATCACCGATCGACTCACAATTAATGCTCACAGGAGCACCCACAGTCTCGCCGGCAGTATAGGGAAACAGCGCTTGCCATGTCAAGAAGAGGGCGGCGCCGGCGGCTGACATCGGTGAACAATTTCATGGAGCCGGTGGTTTGGTTCTCGGAAGTTTGGAAAAACCGGAATTTAGAATTCCGATTAATCCTATTTAGGTCCCGGCAGTTCTCATCTCAATCCTGTAACTATTATTGTGCAATGTCAACCGGTTACTTCGGTTCCGATGGTTCGAGGCCGTCGGCTTCGGTTCAAAAGTAGAATGGCGCATCCGGCAACCACGGCCCCAAAAGAATTATATAACACGAATTCAGCATGTTATCTTGGAAAAAAATTACTGAATATGATAGACGAAGAGATTCAGGCAACCGGAAGGGTCTCGCTCGATTCGAATGGCGCGAAAATATTCGACGTAACGAATTTTGATTATGCGCCGTATGATGAAAACGACGAGGATGTCGAGGAATGAGAACAACAGCCGTCGCCATTTGGGATCCCAAGGCAATGGCCCTGATCGTCTTAAATCAGAGGGTGTCGGCCGTTGCGAGTTAACGCAAAGAGAATCCGTCGGGAAAAACAGAGCCGGTAATACAACGCCTCCGCACGGATAATATATCCTGCTTCGGGAGAGTTAGAGCAGTGACGGACGCCGCCGTTGGCGCTTGAGGCTGAATCCGACAATAAAGCCAAACAGGAGCACTCCCGAACCGGCTAGAAACCATTTGATAGCATAGCTGCGCGTAAGCTTTGCCACCTGCTCATCGAGCTGGTTGGCTTTGCGGGTTTCTTCATCGAGACGGGCGGCCGTTTTCTCGTATTTAGCCTTCAGTGCCAGAAATTCACCCGATTCCGATTTGAGTGTTTCATATTCTGTGCGGATCTGGTCCAGGCCTTTATCCGTTGATGCAAGAGCGGTGGACAATTTCTTGTTTTCGCCCTTGAGTTGTTGGTTCTCCTGGAGCAAGGCTGCATTCTGTTCCACCACGCTCTTTTGTTTCTCTTCCAACCTTTCCAGTTTGATCTTGCTGGTCGGTTCAGGCGTCAGGTAGCGGGTCAAAACCCAGCCGTCTTTTCCATTTGGCGTCCGCACATGTGCCCATTGATCTTTCATTTGAAGGACCTCGAGCCGCTGACCGGACTGGAGGAAGCTCAGTATCTTGTGCTCAAGACTCTGACCGGTGCGAAGGGTAATTTCGACGATATCGTTCACGTACATCGTGGTGGCATGAACCGGAACGGCGAACAACAGCAGGCAAATTCCGAAAAGAACGAGACGTTTCATTAGCGGCATCATCAATACTTTCCTCAAAAGGTTGCAGGGGATCAGATATCACATGGTTTATAGAATCTCATAAATAGAGCCGTCCTTCAAGTTCCTTTTTATATCGACTTTTGAACACTTTAGCAATACCTGAGGTTGACAAAGTGTTTCAGGGAGCGTCCTGGGAGGCCGTTTAGAAGAACTGGTCTCCCTATTGGGCAAGAAGAAACGGGGCAGCCATCAGGCGCAGTTCCGCGCCGGTTGTCAGCGGTTGCGGTTCCGCATTGAATGTTCAGGCAATTTTTGCTTATAATGACCCAACATGGTTTCCACCGCCAACCGCTGCCGAGGAGATTCGATGAAAAAACAGATTTATCAATACTTATCGGGCATGCCTCACTTTTCTTTCCTGCCCAAGGAAGAACGCGAAAAAATAGCGGCCGCCGCCGCCGAGGAAAGCTTTCCGAAAGGCACAACGTACGCCGTTCAGGGCCAGTCGAAGATCGACAGCATTTTCATTGTGAAAAAGGGGGCTATTGCGCTTTTTGACGAGAAAAAAGGTTCCGAAAAACCGACCGGGTTCATCAAACCGGGTGAGGTTTTCGGCGGGATCACGATCCTGCTCAATGCGGGAATTTCCCTGAGAACCGCCATCGTCGAGGAAGACTGCACCGGACTCATCGTTCCCGAGGAAATATTCCTGGACCTGTGCACGCGTTCCAAATCCTTTTACGAATTTTTTCTCGAAAATTACAGTCGGAACATATTCGATACGTCTCTGGCCTCTATCATCGAATTTGGTCAAGCCAAATACTTTCTGTCGCAACTGGTTCCGTTTTCATTTTTACCGTCCGAGGAAATCGAAAAAATCGTAACGGATTTGACCATGGTTCATTACCCTAAAGACACCATTTTGTTTGTGCAAGGTCGAACCCGCATCGGATATCTGTATGTTCTTCAGAAGGGTTCCGCAGAACGGTATTATGAGAAACAAAATGAAAAGACGATGATTGAAGTGCTGGGCGAAGGCGACATCTACGGTGGTATTTCGATTCTTCTGAACGACGGCATTTCAGTGCGCACAATGCGGGTGACCGAAAAATCATTCTTTTACCTTTTGCCCAAGCAATCGTTTCTGGATATCTGCAGCCGTTTTGAAGCGTTCACGGAATACTTCACGGACATTTTCGGCCGCCGCATGCTTGAAAAATCATATGCGGCCATCATCGCCAAGACCCTGCAATCTCAGGAGGAGGGCCTCCAGTTTTTCAACCAGCCGGTGGCCAGCATCTACACCAGTCGTCCGGTTTTCGGTAATATCGATATGACCATTCAAGAAGCCGCGCAATTGATGAGCCGGGAAAAAATCAGCTCGATATTCCTGAAGACGGCGACCGGCAAATGCGTGGGCGTGGTAACCGAAAAAGACCTTGCGTTGAAAGTGATCGCGACCGCTATGAACGTCAAGCGACCGGTGATGGAAATTATGTCGTCACCGGTCCAAACAATTCCGGATCAGGCCCTGATTTTCGAAGCCTTGATGCTGATGATGAAAGCGGACATCCGCCACCTTGCCGTCATGGATGCCACTGAAAACGTGGTTGGAATCCTATCGAGTCGTGATCTTCTGTCGGCACAAGGCCAGTCGCCGCTGTTTCTGTTGCGCGAAATTTCCGAAGCGGACGGCATGACGGAAATTATCGAGCGTTATCGTCGAATGCCGCAGCTGCTCCGCAGCCTGATCACCAGCGGCGCAAAGGCCCAGAACCTGACGCGCTTCATCACCGCAGTCTCAGATGCCATACTTAAAAAGGTCATGACCTATACTCTGGATGAGCTGGGGCAGCCGCCCGCGCGGTTCGTCTTCATGATTATGGGTAGTGAAGGCCGCCATGAACAAACCCTTAAAACCGATCAGGACAATGCCATTGTCTACGAAGACGTCGATAAAAAGGACGAGCCCGCTGTCAGAGAATATTTTTTGAAATTCGGTGAAAAAGCCTGCTCCCTGCTAAACCAAGCCGGGTTCGATTTCTGCACCGGTGGCGTCATGGCACAAAATCCCAAATGGTGTCAGTCGTTGTCGACTTGGAAAGCCTATTTTTCAGCCTGGATTCACGCGGCCGAACCGGAGGATTTACTCCAAGCCAGTATCTTTTTTGACTTCCGCCACGGCTTTGGAGCGACCGTCTTGATCGATGCCCTGCGTCGACACCTTTTCGATTCTCTCGAGGGCTGGTCCGGTTTTTTTCGCCACCTGACAGAAAACGCCCTGCACTTCAAACCGCCGATCGGTTTTTTTCGCAACTTTGTGGTGGAATCCAAAGGCGAGCACCGCAGCACCCTGGACATAAAGAGTGCAATGACACCGATCGTGGACTTTGCCCGCATTTATGCCCTGAAGCACAAGATCGAAGAGACCAACACGCTGGAACGCCTGAATCACTTACAGCTCAAAAAGGTGATTACCTCTGCGGAGTATGATGAAATCGAAAAGGCCTACAGTTTTTTGATGCAGTTGCGGTTCGTTCGGCAGGTCACGGCGGTCATTGACGAAAAAACCGCGCCCGATAACTATATCAATCCGAAAAAAATGACCAGCATCGAACAAAAAATGCTAAAAGAAATTTTCAAACGGATCGAAAAATTTCAGACCAAGCTGGAGTTCGAGTTCACCGGTTTGGTGTAACAGATCCATACGGAATTATTTGCATATGATTTTTCTTTAAGCCCCAATGGTTGGAAAAATTGTCGCTCCTAAAGGAGGAATCGTCATAATGGAAACAACGAATATCAAAGCCGAAGATTTTTGCCTCGCATCGGCGGAAAAAGAAAACGTTTGCCTTAAGGAGTATGAGGGTGTCATTCGCAGCACCGCACTGATTGATCCACAAGGGCTGACACGGCGCTTCTGGCCTAAAGCAAAAACCAAGGGGCACACGGCCGAAGTGCTGACTGAATTGGAGAAATTCACGTAAGGCCTCAAAGATTCAAAATATTGCTTGAAATGTGGCCGTATTTGAATTAGGGCATCTATCGCTTAGATGTATTTGACCTCACGACCCCGATAGCTGGAAACAGATGTTATGGATGGTGAATTGAGAACTGCCCAATTCGCCATCTTTATTTTTTTTATAATCGACCAAGGACAGGCAACATCTATGGACGACAAGGAGCCTGGCGGTAGTCCCGACCACCAACGCCAGCAAGCTGACCGCAAAAATGTAATATCCCGGCTGCCCGCCAACCGTTTTCAAGACGCGAAGACCCCTTCACCACCAGCCTCGATGCGCTGACACGCGCCTTCGCCCCTTCTCGTCTTGGCCCCTTGCGCGGGCCAAGGGACGTGAAGGAGGCGCAATGACCTCTGCCCTTTGTTCCCAATTTGTAAGCGAACAATCGCCCGAAAGCGCAATTCACCACGACATCAACGTCCTGCGTGACCTGCACCCCTCGGATATTGCCGAACATCTCGAGAACACCGACCTCAAGCCCGAAGTTATCATCGAAATACTGCTGCAAATCGGCAACCACATAGCGATGAGCAGTACTTCAAACGTCCTTTGCCCCGGTTGTTCTGGAACCGATTCTGCTGGCTGGCCATTCTGCTGTTCACCTCTCTGCTCTCGACCACCGTCATGGAAATGAATTCCGCTATCCTGCACCAAATGGTGGCCCTGGCGTTTTTCATTCCCCTGGTGACCGGCACCTGCGGTAATGCCGGGACTCAGTCGGCCACCGTGGTCGTGCGGGCCCTGGCCTTGGGAGAAATTTGTCCGCGTGACGCCCTGCGGGTGTTCAACCGTGAACTCCTGATGGGATTGGCGCTTGGCCTCACCCTCGGGTTGATGGCCTATTTCCGCGTTTTCCTGCAGGATCACAACATGATCCTCGGTTGTATCGTGGCCACGGCCCTGCTGGCCACGCTGCTGACGGCCAACTTGGCCGGAGCGCTCATCCCGCTCCTGCTTAGGCGGATGGGAATCGATCCGGCCTTGACCGCCGGGCCCTTCATTGCCACCATCATCGACGCCGTCGGCATCACCCTTTATTTCCAGATTGCCGCAATCCTCTTAAGAAATTTTAACGCCTGAATGAATACTGGGTAATGGGGATGAAATCGCATGCCGCAGCCCGCACATAGGACTGTATTTTCACAATTCTGAGGTACAAACTTCACAATCATTTGTCTAAAAGTAACCGCTTTTAAATTTAACCATACTGAAATATTACGAATTTTGGCTTCCTGACCAGTGGCACAGAAAATGCTTCGGCTGTTTGAGAGACTCGAAAAAACGAGGTCATCATGAACACGTTGAAGCGCTCTTTCCGGAAAACCGTTCGCTGGCTGGAAAATCAACTTGCCCGTTATCATCTAGCCCGCCTTTTGAAACCGACCCGGTTTTGACGAACGCTTTCTCAGCGCTATCGATGCTTCGCGATAAAATGTCTATCAAATCAGTCGATTGGATACAGAGGAATGGAATCTAAATGGATGAATCGCAGCGAAAAAAGTGGCAAGAAACAGCTGATTAAAAAATACAGAAAAAAGTTTCGGATTCGTGAAAACCTCGATCATTATTCCAAGGAAGATCTTCGCGCCGCCGAGAAAAAATTCCTGAAAATGTGTTTGACAAAAGGGCAGTGGTGAAATCTATCCCGCAATGTCCCCTCCTCCTGAAGGCAAACCGGCTTCTGATGCGGGTTTGATGCACCGCACCCGCAGAAGTGTCCATCATCATTCCGGTGCGAACTGAACCGTCATGTCGGATAATGTTCAGTAAACATACCGGATCGTATCCTGAAGCCGTCTCTCGGCACCGCTAAAGAATGAGCACAAATTGAAATCCAGGTGTAAGAAACCGGCCAAATGCTCGGCTGGTTAAGCTTTTTAATCCGGCGGCCAAATTACCATTTCGCGGAAGACACTGATTCAGAGATTGTCTGGGACATTGCCGGGCCGGTTAATGAATGCGTCAAATCTCTGAAACCGACCGGATTGGCGGAATAAAAGTTGATATCTCTCTGCAGCCGATCCGCCTGTCGGCATTCTAAAAAACTTGACGCCATCGGTTTCTATGCTTAGCGATAATAAAATTAAAAATGACTTAGTTGAAAACTAATTTTTTTCAACTTCAGCCGGTAATGAAAAACATTGAGGTCGTAATAAACGGTTTATATGGTTTGAGGCGTAATGATCTTATACAGAAGCGAAAACAAAATGACGCACAGCACATCGGTCAGAAAATTTACTCAACAGTTAACAACTCATTCGCTTGGGGAGGTTGGAATGGACAAGTGGGAATGCCCATGTGGCTACATCTACGATCCGGAAGAAGGAGATGCTGAGAGCAACATTCAAATCGGGACAACGTTCGAAGATCTCCCAGAGGACTGGGTTTGCCCGAAATGCGGAGCGGAAAAGGAGTTTTTCGAAAAACTCGACTGAGTTCTCATGCCCATTTTGACAGAGATGTTGCCATGATTGCATGGTTGATTATAGGCGGAGGCATTCACGGGACATATCTTTCTCACCTGCTGGTCAATAAAGTTGGTTTGAAGCGGGATGACGTTCGCGTTCTCGATCCCCATCATAAACCTATGGCAGCCTGGAATCGGAACGCGGCCAATTGCGGTATGCGATTTCTGCGATCGCCGGCAACTCACAACATCGACATTCCGGTTCTTTCACTATATCGGTTTGCACAGTCTCCGGCCGTAAACGGGATGGCCGAATTCATACCACCGTATAACCGTCCTTCGCTGAGCCTGTTTCAGAAGCACTGCGCACATGTCATCCAACATTTCCACCTGGAAGAGTTGAGAATTACCGGTCGGGCCTTGGCACTGCATAAAAATAATCGCCGTTCACTATCGGCTGAAACCTCGGTCGGTTCCATTACAGCCCGAAATGTTATTCTGGCCATGGGGTTGGGCGAGCAGCCCTACTGGCCTTCCTGGGCGCGCCGTCTGAAGCAAAAGGGCTCTCGGATCGATCATGTGTTCGATCCCAGATTCAGGACTGCAGATATACCTGAGAGCACAGAAAGCGTGGTTGTGGTTGGGGGTGGAATATCGGCCGTGCAGACGGCCCTGATGCTTTCTAAAAAGCTGGCCGGTACGGTTCGGCTCATCTCCCAGCACGGACTCTATGAAAGTCAATATGATTTCGATCCCTGCTGGATCGGTCCGAAATGCCTGCGGGATTTTTACCGGCAGGATTACGGTAGCCGGCGAGCAACCGTTGACCGGGCCCGGGTCGGCGGCAGTTTACCCGGTGAGATTTTCGAAGAGCTCCGCACCGCCCTCGAGGCAAGAAGCCTGCACTTTCAAAAATCCCGCATTCGAAGCGCGGTTCAGGATGGTGATCGCATTCGCCTGGATACGGTTGCCGGAACGGTGTGGGCCGACACCGTTGTCCTGGCTACCGGGTTTCACTCCGTCCGGCCGGGAGGAAACTTTATCGACCGGGTCATCGAAGAGCTCGGATTGCAATGCGGACCCTGCGGCTACCCGATTGTCGGAGAGGATTTACGGTGGGCCGCAAACATCTTCGTCACAGGTCCCTTGGCCGAACTTCAGCTCGGACCTTGTGCCCGTAACATCATCGGCGCCCGCAACGCAGGACGCCATCTGCTCAAAGTGCTGATACCGCAGCACTGATCAACGGTTGTCCCTATAGCAGGAACCGCTTATTCTAAGGGCTTAACAATACCCATCACCTTTTCTCCAGAAGGCGATGGGCGTGATGCCTCTTTCCGATTCATTCGCCGCAGATGCCGGTTTGGAACCGGCTCCATTTGCCGATTTCTCATATATAAGATATATTTTTTTTAAGTGTGGACATCGGCACCCACAGTCGCTGTGTCGCAGAAGATACTGATGACAGTCCCCGAACCGGCGTTGTCCCGACCGTCAACGAGCCGGGCAAATTGATCGTCTACCGCGGCAAATGATGCCCAAGAACGGGTGAAATGCTCATTTTATAGAAGGAAAATCGAGGTGGGAAAAAATACGATTCAACGGCTCGGAGACATCGTCACCGTCAAGCTCTTCGATCGCATGATCGATCGTCAGACCCGAGCGCTGAGCCGCATGATACAGGAAAGCATTGCCGCAGCCGGCGGCAGAATACGACTGCTATTGTCCATCGATACCCAGATGCCGGCGCGCAGCCCGGAAATGCTCTTCGAAAGCCTTCATTTCCTCCGCTTGCACGCCGATCAAATCGAACGGATCGCCATCATCGGCAGCAAGGCATGGGAAAGAACGAGTATCGGCCTGTTTGGTTTATTCGGAGGAATCGACATCGGCTATTTCGACCGGTCAGAGGCTGTGGAGGCAATCCGGTGGCTTCAAGGCAAAGGAACCAGCTCTCGATAACACCTATCTCATCATACAACCGCGGTAAGGGGCTATTTATCGACAGAAATTGAACAGCGGTGCTCCTTGATCTTGACATCAAATGTTCAATTGCCTAAGCTCCCCGAAAGTCAACCGGCGACACCTTTACTTAATTTCTAACCGGAATTCATTTCTTTAACCCGTTGGGCAACAGAAGGAGGCGTAGATGGCATCTTTGAAAGGATCTAAAACCGAACAGAATCTCTTGGCGGCATTCGCCGGCGAGTCCCAGGCGCGCAACCGCTACACCATGGCCGCCAAAATCGCCAAGAAAGAGGGTTACGAGCAAATCAGCGCCATTTTCATGGAAACCGCCGACAACGAACTCGAACATGCCAAGGTTTTTTTTCGTCAACTGGAGGGCGGTGAGGCCACCATTACGGCAGGCTACCCGGCCGGTGTGGTTGGCGGCACGCTCGAGCAATTGAAATCGGCCGCCGCCGGAGAACGCATGGAGTGGACGACCCTTTACACGGGATTTGGCGATGTGGCCGACCAGGAGGGTTTTAAGGACGCCTCAAGGGCCTTCAAAAAGATCGCGGAAGTCGAAAAATGGCATGAACGCCGCTACAACAAATTAATCGAGGCCGTCCAGGCTGCCACCGTCTTTAAAAAACCGCAGACAGTTCTCTGGAAATGTCGCAACTGCGGTCGTGTCATCGAAGCGGCCGAGGCACCGGAAATCTGCCCCTCCTGTGATCATCCGCGAGCCTACTTTGAACTTTTGGCTGAAAACTATTAAGTTGCGACCATAAATGGTCCTTTTCTACAATTTTGGCGTCAATCACGCCTAAAGACTTGACAGATCTGCGGAATCGCTTGTGCGGCTTACGAGAGCGCGCCTCCGCGCGATGCCGCTGATTTCCTTGAAATTGCACAGAAAATACCACATTTCTGGAACGGAAACTGACCCGTGTCTTTAAAATAAACGGGGATGGCTTCAGGCCGTACCGGAAAAAAGAATTCCGGATTTTTTGCCACCGATCCAGGCTTCGAGAGTCAACGGACGGAAAAGGCAACTCGTTAGGGGAGCCCACTGACACTGCGCACTGATCTCAACCCCTTCCTGAATAATGGCAACCGGCCGATCGACCGACACCACGACAACGAGAATGTTCTGTCGCTCGGCCGTGAACCGCAGGGCTGAATTGAAACGCGCCCCCCGGGCTCGATCCTCTCCCGGAATCGCCCGGCCGTCAAGCAGACACGCAAAACCGTGCAAACGCAGGTCCTGACCGATGTGAAGGGCACCGTCGACTTTGGACAGTGACTTCGCCAGTTCCAATAGGTGTGGCTGTCGGAGGTCGAGCGACTCGGCCAGTTTCTGGCCGGAGATGATAACCGGTTCATGGTTGAGGTCGATGACCAGAGTGCAGCCGGATTTCGATTCTTCGGCGGCATGCACCAAGGCAGCTGTTAATTTGAACAGATGGCTGCCGATCTGAGGGTCGAGTTCCGCTTCGAGCAGGGCCTCTTCCACCTGAACCAGCTGGGCCTTTCGGGTAGTGGATTTAAAACTGCCGTCGGAAAAGCTGACCACCTCATCCGCGTTGAGCCTGAGGAAACCAAAATTGCCCCTGAAATCTGCCGTGAGGAAGAAAGGCGGCATCCTGCCGCCGGCGTTAATGCCGACAATGTTTTTTCCATCTGAAACGAGTTTACGATCGGAATCCTCCACGGCCTGAAGCAACTTACGGACATGCTTGAAGTTGTCCAGCAACGGCTGCTCCATTTCCGGGAATCGCGCCAGGTAGTCGATACTTCCCAGCAAAGGCCGTTCGACAAAAACCAGTTCACCCCTGGGCATCATCTGTTCTTCGCGCGTCCGCGAAATACCGAGAACCGCGTCCAGAATCGGGTAAATCCGCAGATCACTGTCCCATCCCAAGATGACATTCATCCGATCGACGATGTAGTCATGAACGGCATGGCTGGCGAATTCGCGCAAGAAACTGCCCGATATGCCGGTGTAAAGTTCTCTGTCATTGGCAATATCGTGTGAAAAACGCCAGGCCGCGTGCTCCAGCCAACGCTCGGTTGGTCCGATGGAACACATGTCCGGATGGTGATCGGTAAACCACATTTGGAAAAACACCGAACTGGAGCGTCCGCCGCAGGATATAAGGCCGGCCAACTGAAGGTTTTTTTCCGGCAGCATGTAGCTGAACCTGTTTTTGTCACGACTGATGGGGACATGATATCGCCACTGATCGTTGTCCAGGTAAAGCTCTTTGAATCTGGGCTCGTGGCCCCGAAGAAGATTTTGGGGATCACAGATAAAGACGGGGTCGTCGGGCGCAATGGCGTATATCACAGCAGCGCGGCTTGGGCCGGAGAAGTGGGACAAACCGTCACGCAATCCGTCGAGCGTATCGCTAACACACTGGCAGGTAAAGGCATCAACCGTCACGGCACGCACTCCAAATACAAAGGGTTAGAACGACTCCTGAAAGGTCAATCAGAGGCACCCATAACACAATTGCCGTGACGGCTCAATTGCAGTCGCAATCTTGGGTTTGCAACCAACGCGTTTTTAAACAACGACGGTCATCAGATGCATTCATCTCACATCGAACAGTGCCGTCGACTTTAAGAAAATGAAAGTAAAGAGTGGGGGAATGCCCTCATTCAAGCAGGTCGGTATCATCGAACAGCAACTCGACCGAGTCCTGTGCTTTGGAATCGTAGAGCTCGATGACCGATTCGGCAATAGCTTCGGCGTAAACGCTGATCGGATACATGTTTTGCGTTCTTAAAACGCCGATCAATGCCGTCTTGCCTTCCAGGATAGCTGAAGCGACATCCTGGCTGTCATAGCTCTCTTCGCAAAGTAAAGAATATCCTTCCTGGTTGATGTCCGCAATTTCACTCAACCGTGGTACGTTCTCCAGTACTGCAAACTCCCGTATGTGAAGTTTTTCGGATGCGTCGTTTTTACTGATCTGGTATTTCTGCCACATAATGACCTCCAGTGATTGGGGGTTAACGTTTTGGGTAATTTTTCCATGAACTTCCACCGAACAGAAGGTGGTTGCATTACTACTTCTCTTATACCCGACGTTTAAGGATACGAGCGATGGCCGATGCATTGCGGCACCTGCCAGGACTTGCCTAATGAAAACTGTCTACTCTAAGCAAATAGAGAATAAATAAAAGATAAATATCGGAACCCGTATCAAAACCTGGTCAAGTAGAAGGAAAAAGAGAGAATACGTGGCGAGACAAAATATCTTTTTGTTATCGTATACACCAAAGCCGAGAGATTTGTCAACCGGGTTATAAACTTCGGTCTTCGCTTGACTTTTTCATTAATTGTGTTAGAGTGCCGCGAAAAATAGTGTGCACCAGCATGAAAAAAATACAATAATTTGCAATTCTATCAGCATATAACCCTCTTGTTTTCTTCTCTGTGAAATTCGTTTTTCCCCAAGTGCTTTGAAGAATTCCCCGGAAGGTGATTCCAAATAGAATTGTCACGCGCACGGAAGGGAGATAATATGAGCACGGCCAAGATAGGCGACACTGTTAAGGTTCACTACACCGGACGACTCGATGACGATACTGTTTTCGACACCTCGCGCGGTAAGGCTCCGTTGGAGCTTACCATCGGTGAAGGCAATCTCATCAAGGGTTTCGAAAATGGGTTGATTGGAATGGAAGTCGGGGAGAAAAAGAACCTTGTCATTCCACCGGAAGAAGCATACGGCCAGAACGACGAAAAACTCACCACTAAGGTCAGTCGCGCACACCTGCCGGATTCCGTTCAGCCGGCAATTGGAATGCAGCTCCAGGTCAAACAAAAGGATGGCTCGATTTTCATGGTTTGGATCATTGGAATGGATGAGGAGACGGTCACGCTGGACGCCAATCATCCATTGGCAGGCCACACCTTGAACTTCGATGTCGAATTGACTGACATTGCCGGATAATCAGTATCCGGCAGCGGATGCATTTAAAACAACCTCGAATGACATCTTCGAAATCCTGCCTTTGGTGTTTTTCCTGAAAAACCTATTCTGGAGCGGAATTGATGATCAGCAGCGAAAGCAGGTCCCGCTTCGGAATTCAATTAATTGTTGATATTTTAAAATCTCAATGCTAACGGGAAGTTTTTATATCAAAAGTGCGAGCCGGCTTGGAAAAAGCCAATCCTTGCTGACAACGGCTTTATTGCCATTAAAGACAAAAATTAAGAAAGACGGTTGAGGAA
>Ga0272441_10000805_pt1 | contig 69024 bp, 102 predicted proteins | sample SSMProp6N_FD_193582 | JGI IMG/M metagenome (GOLD analysis project Ga0272441, IMG submission 193582) | Marine sediment archaeal communities from Little Sippewissett salt marsh, Falmouth, MA, United States - SSM-Prop-6N | ecosystem: Environmental > Aquatic > Marine > Wetlands > Sediment ...
GTCTTAATATATATCCGGCCTTCTTATATACCCGAACCCATATAATCTTTGCATCATCATACACACTCTTGAAGTCTATTTCTATTCCATTTCGCTTCATTTCAATCACCAACTTCGTTTGCTTTAGTTACTCAATTACGCCCTTGGCGTTGATATACCTCGGAATCATCAAGCTTACTTTTCATATATGAGCAAACCGTATCTTTACCCGCTTGTGACTTCCCCGACACTAACACTATTTTCGTCATAAATAACCTCTGAAAATTTACTCAAAAAGCCCCTTCAAATCATTTGCAATTTTTTTCATTCTTTCAGACATTAGTATTATTTCAGACGGTTTAAGATTCTGCGATTCAAATGCAAGTTCCCCATTCTCGTCAAACCATATCTGAAACATCTTGATCTTCTGCGGTTCCTTTGGCCCCATTAGTATATCCCATAACTTCGCATCCTCCTTCTTCGCAACCCTGATGTGAGGGGCTTCTTCCGATTCCTTTTCTGCCGCTGATTTCATTGCCCAAATCCCTCCTGCATTTCTCCCTTCTCCAACTTATCCACAGCACTGTGAGCTATCTCCTTATGATTGGGGCGGGACGCTTTCCTCTTGTCCCACCATATCACAAGGCGTTTTCCATAAAGTCCATGCTGTCTAATCGCCACGTCGGTTATGTCATCAAGTGTTATGGATATGTAAGCGTCTTGACCGGGGTATCCCTGGCAACATTGGGTAGTTCTCAGGCCCACATCGTTGAGGGCTTTGACCAACGGGACAAGCTCTTCATCAACAGCAACATCGTTGCCGTTTAACCTCATAACTCCATAGGGGTGTCTATTCTCTTCGTTATGAATTTTGTTCCTATCGTTCAATATAATCCATCCAAGAAGTTATCTGGTAAGTTGTCTGCTGCTTCACTCACCCACTCATCAACGTGCCTATGGTAGAGCATCATGCAGAAGTTAGCAATATCTACGAGCTCCTGCGCCTTTCTGAACGATCCACTAGCATCCTGATATTCCTTGACTTCCTCTTGCAGCTTAGCTTGTAGGAAAGCGATATCGCACCGTTTCCAGCTATCCCCCTTCTCATCTGCATGTTCAGATAATACTAAGGTCATAGCTTCTGCAAATTTCTCGACATCACGGTCAAGGGCATTCAATTGTTTGTTATCCGATTCCTTTTCTGTCATTCATTTATCCCTCCGTTTTGGGAGGTTTTCCGCCCTTAAACATACACCGTCCAAATGATAAGTCGTATCCCAAATAAGATACACGGGCAATCTTATATCCTTCTTTCAGATATTGGCCAATGTATCTCCGTGCTTCGGACTCCGATGGCTGTACTGCGTAAAGGGTGTATTTCTTGCCACACCAGTTCATCGTCGGCTCGATTGTAATCCGATATAGATTCATCAACGATCCTCCTATTCATCATCAAATATTTCCAGGATATCGTTGACCAACCGATTGGTTGACCATCCTGGATCGAGCACTGTCGGATTGTAGTTCGGGTAGTGATCGGGAAATTCCAAGAACAGTTCCCACACCCGTTCTTGGAACTTTTTGTCGGTGCTTCTGACCCCATCGTTTTCTATGTCGAACGGTAGTGGTGGGAACAAATATATCGTGTCATAAATCAAATGTTCGCCTATCCCTTCAACAAAATTTAATACCAACGTCTTCCACTCTTCATATGTGATTCTATTATTATCCAAGGCGTAGGTACTATATATCGATGGGTCATATATTGTCCGATCCGTTAATAATATATCCGCTCCCATGGATCGTTTGTTTATTTCGCTGGATATGTGGTTGGTTAATATCCAAAGCTGGCTATAAAAACCGCTGTATTCGTTGACTGGTAATGGGCAATATTGGATATTTTCTTCCAACGTATCGCATACCAAATAGGGCCTTCTATTGTTTATTTCAGTTACCACATTATTTATCGCAGTGGATTTACCACTATGTTGTGGCCCTGAAAAACCTATTACGATCATGCTTTTACCTTCTTTCTCTCCACTTTCTGTCATTCAATCATCCTCCCGGTATAGTTTTGTGATGAAAGCCGATATCTCCTTTAGACATCTGTTGGTGAACCACATATCACCGATGTATGGGTTGGCATCGGGGAAGAAGCACCAATGCATAAATCTTCCAACCCTGGTCTTTGTAATGTCTCCGAGGTATTGCCCCTTGGCGTTGAATATATTGTACTCTACCCTGTTTTCATTCGGGCTCCTCTCAAATCGTAGGCGTCCTTGTGCACCTTTCTCTCCGTTTTGGTTGTTAACCGACATTTATTTCTCCTCCCTTACTTTCCCGATGTACTTTGCATATCTATGTCCGGTTGAGTATGCATGGAGTGTTAAAGAATCAACTTTTAATGGCACTCCGCACTCGTCGCATATCCATTCGTATATTATCATAGGTCACACTTCCTGCCATTTCGTACTGTTGATGTCATTGGATCACCCCAAATTCGCAACCCCTATCCCCGCCCAGAAGCACACCGCCCCGAATAACCATAATTCCACAAACCGGCGTAACGCTTCATCTATCCTGCCACTTTCTGTCATTGGTCGTCCTCCCACCCTGGGTTTGATCTATCGAATCCCCTCATCCACTCCGCTATTTCCCAGACCTTTTGGATAGCAATCTTGGTGGTGAACCCAGGTCGTTTATCTCCCCATTTTTCCAAATATCTTAAATTGGGATATACTGATCCGCCCACTCCTGTACCGCAATATCCATCATAAGCTGGACAAACCTCTATACAACTGAAAAAAAGATCAGGGTTAAACTTATCACATAATTGACAGGTATGATTAATCCAAAAAAGCCAAGGTGATTCTCTACCGTATCTCTCAATACTCGTTGCTATCTCTACCCAATCCTTTTTCATTCAACCCCTCCTTTTCCTACTGATCATCCTATCGGCACGACCACCTGGCCTCCTAGGGTATGGCATTCTCACTTCAGGCGCACTGGATACAACGACACCACCATGACGCAATGCATCGAATAAGGCAAAGAACGCTGCTGATGCAACACCACCAATGATCATACCCAAGCAGACATCATCCATGTTTCCTACCTCCAAAGAGTCGCTTGAACCATGGGACCTTATTCTGCCTCAGCCCAGAGTAGGGCTCAGGCCAGAAGTCACGTGGATCTGAGTAGCGATTGTACTGCAGCTTTACCTTATCCCCTTCCACCCTGAAGGTGCATCGATCAAAGTTGTACCATGTTACTATATACTTCACGAATCTGGTCAGCTCCTCACGTGTATCAAACTCCAGGAAGAATCTAGGGGTGATCTTGTCCTTCTGAAAGAAGCAGTATGTTCCTGTGCCAAGCCGCTTGAGCTTAGGCTGTATCAGCCTGAATACATCGTTGGATCCTGTGACCAATACGACTTCGCCTTCAGGCCTCATGGCATCTTTGAACATGTAGATCGTTTCCCTGACGTTCAACTTCCTACGTTGTATCAGTTTCAGCCTGATGAAGATGTCATCGTTGGTTTGCTCCAGACGATACATCTTCGCTTTCATCGTCATCCTGTGGTATGGGTGTCTCGCTCTTTTGGGGAGTGGCACATCAATGATCTCCGCATCTGCTTCAAGGAATGCTCGTGCTGCAGTCTTCACAGTATTCTCCTCCATCTTTCTCATAGGATCTTTGAAACACCCACATCTTGTACCAGCTAGATCCTTTGCAGCATACCTCTGCACTCAGCTTGCATCCGCATCCATCGCACCTGTGGATCCTACCTTTCAGACCCTCAATTCCCATGTCTATCATTGTATATCTCCGCTATTTCTGGAGTGCACACCGGACAGTAGTGTCTGCCATTGATCACTATCATCTCAATATGCTGATGCCTGCTGCACATCTGTTTGCCTGACATGATGTTCTTGCTGTCGATAGTCATACGTAGACCTCACTTTCTTCTGCTCATCTCAAATTTAGCTTTTAGTCCTGGACATTCATCCGTAGATTCTTTCCAGCACTCTTCCGATCCTGGTGGTTTTTCATGGACGCACTTTGATACGTACTGGGAATAGCAGCACTCTTTGTACGTACGCTGCATGTCAATACCAACCACTATCAAGTCTTGAAGCTTCACGTTGTGTTTGACTTTGGGTGATATCTCACAAGGATTCCTGTAATCGAACAAGAATTTTCCATCAGTTGCAGTATTCAAAGTGATGCGACCCATGAGAACTTGTCCGTTGGAGTATGTCTTAACAGGCCATATCTCGTCTATATGACCAATGACTGTTTCGCCTGATTTGACAAGAGCAATATTCTTACCCGTCTCTGCTGGATCCAAGGCAGCCTGTCTGATCATGGCATTACTGATGTCCACATCTTCGAACTTGCCTTCCTTGATGATAGGTACCACAAAATGCTTTCCGCCATCATGTTTAAGGCCTTCTGTTTTCCATCCACCACGCCCATTCGGTTCTTCACGATTACTTGGTCCGATCACATTTGAATGGAAATTAGGATCGTAGCTCATCTCTACACTGCATACCTGTTTGACACCATCTGGTCCTTCAACCACTACTGCATTGTCTCCTTCCCAATTGGTTGTTTCATACATCTCATATGGTCCGAATGCCATGGCGGCAAACTTCTCAGCGGCATCATCCACATCATAAGCTACTATCTCACACATTAGGGATTCATCGCAAAGCTCGTGTAGGAAACAGCACCTATACACTTCTTCCACCATTTCACCACCACCTCAACTGGATTCATCCAGCTTGATCTCCTTGGGGAATGTGACAGTGATGGTTTCATCTACGGATACGAAGTCCAGACCTTTGTCACTATCCAGATGATCCTTGGCCAGCTTCTCGAATGCTTTACTGTCCAGGACTTCTTGAATTAGAATGGGGCTGTGGGTCCTTGCCCACTCCATGGCTGTCTTGATATCGTACTCCAGCCTGGATCCTACCCTGATGCCAATACCACCAAGCAGCTTTTTCTCAGAGGTCTGTCTGTATTCAGCCTCAGCCTCTGCTGATATGACATTCTTCAGTTCATCCAGATCGTTCTGAAGATCCTTTATCTTCTGCCTGGTTGGGGCAAGACGTTCTTCCAGTTCCTGCTGCTGTTCTTTTATGGAAGCTTTCATCTGTTCGATAGCCTCCATCCCGCTCTTGTAAGTTTTAAGATTTTCTTCATCCATGATCAGTCCCTCCATGGCAACGACAGCACCACTGTGCCTATGATTGCTACAGCAAACAGGAAAGGTGGATCGTAGTTGAAACTACCAATCCCAACTCCCACCCATATGCCAAGTATAGCCAATCCTGATCCAAGCCCTCTGTTACCACCATGGTGGTAATGTTCCACTACGCAGTTGTTTCCATTCATTTTATCATATCCCTATTTCTTCGACCAAGGTATCGTGTCGAATCTGAATCCTGCAGCACCCTTGTGCCCACCTCCACCATACTTCTCAGCTATCTTTGACACATCGTGCTTCTCTGAATATATGGATGCTTCATAATGTTCGCCATCATGGCAGAATACTACTACAGCATCGTATATATCCAGCTCATCCGATGCTTGATCAGATCCCTTATGGCATGTATTCAGAATGTAACATTTCATGCCTTCGAACTCTGCAACATATCCAAACCTCTTCCTTGCAGAACTGTTCCTGATGTTATTGAATTTGGCTATTATCTCCCCAGATTTTCTTATATCTGCTATTGTTGCCTCTGAAGACATATCATGCCAATCCGATGACCATGGCCGTATGTCTTTTGTCATGAGACCAAGGTGGAAATATTTGGTAGAATCCCCAAACTCAAATCTCCATACGTCATAGTCTCCTATGTTAAAAATCGAAAGTATCGTCTTCATCACATAAACGTATTGATAATTTTATCATATTTTTAAATTGATCATTAATTTTATACATTGCAACCTCAGGGCTATTACTTCTTATTTCTTTTTGTAATATCTCACCGTTAACCATTTTATCCAAATCGTATGTTGGAATCTCTGTATAATCACCATTAAATAAATCTTGTGCAATTTTATTGATTGGAACCAATTTATCGTTTTCAACCAAATATTTCATAAACATTAACGTGCGTTCTTCCTTTACAAATCTCTTATAAAAGAAAAACGCTGATTGATAATCAGCATCTGTATATTTACAATCGCCCGTTTCAATTTGAGCGTCATCATTTTGGAGCGTCATCTTAATATCACCATCTTAGGTAGATCTCTTTTTCCTTCTAATTTATCAAATATCATGGTTTTTCATGTATATAAGTGCTTGTGTTTTCACATTTCAGGGACATCCGACAAAGCGCTGATAATATATATCATATCTAATTATAGGTCAATAAAATACTTAAAATAAAGTATCAAATTATCAAAAAGAGAACAATGTAATTTCATTTAATTTTTTTTTCTTTATTTTTCTTTGATAGTATAAAGTTACAAGTTCATCGATTTTTTTACACTTATCTAGCTTTTCTTGATATTGTTCTTCAATATTTTTAAAAGAATCATTTTCTTTTAACGCTTCTTGACAAGAAAATGTTTTTGTAACTTTAAAATTAAACCTGATAGGTTCCACTTTTATCACGAAATATCCAAATTTAAATGGAAGTAACCCTCTTTTGGTATTTCCCGACGAATTACACATATTAACCGTGATTGTAAATTCATTAGCATTTTTTTCTACAAAAATTTTAACTTTATTTATTTTAATCTTAATTTCGGTTTCAATTATTTTAATTAGCTCTTCATCAAAATTAGGTGTCCATTTTATAGTTGGAGGAAATGATGATGCATATATTTCGTCAATTTTATTTTTATATCGATGATAGTAAGAATCGTTATTCACGATCATATTGCATTTAATATTTCCCCAAGTTTTATTAGCGCTCATTTCAGTTGTACCGGTTATTTCTAAAAATGAAACATATTCTTTTACATTAGTTAAAAAATTAACTAATTTTCCAGAAGTATCTTCCATTTCTAACTCATGAGATAATAAATAATCTCCCACACCTTTCTCAAAAATATCAAACAAAATGAAGGGCCCAGATCCAATAACTATCTGACGAATCTTTCGACCCGATTCCAAAACTTTACCAAACATTTTTTGTTGATTTTTATTACTCAAAAAAATATGATTACCATCATTTGTCCTTTCTAGAACACACTTACATCCGTTATCATATAGAATTTTACCATTTAAACCGACTCTTTGAAATATATATTTTTGTAAATCAACAACATCTAAAAATTCAATATGATTTGGGTATAATAAACGAATCTTATTTTTAATCCTACGTTTCGATATTTTTGATGTATTTGGGGGAGTAAGTGTCCCAATCCATTTCTCAACTTTTTCATTTACCATTCCTTTAATTAAATTGAGATTAATATTATTATCTTTGAAATATAATAATAAATCTTCAATATTATGGCCTTCAATATTTCCATTTTTTTTAAGTACTAATGAAAAACATTTTGTCCCTTTATTTATTTTAAAAGGCAAACCGAGAAATCTATCGTGTCCGATATTAGGATTGCTAGATGTTGAAAATGGATAAAACATGAGATTTTGTGTCTTTCTGTTCTCATTCGAAGATAAATGGATATTATCTAAGCTCATATTTGAGATATTGATAATTTTACCATTGAGACCCTCTTCAATAACAAACGTATCAAGAGAAACCAAAATAAGCCACCTGAAATCAGAATCAGATATGGTATATATGATACATATGTTGGTGCTTTATCGTTCAATTCTTCCAAGAGCCATTCATTGGTATTATCAAACGAATAGTCGGACAAGTAAAGCCAGGTCAGCTCGCAGCCTGACAGACCAACACGCCTCACTCCTTTTATATCGTCCGCATTGCCATTGAACTCAGATTCATATTTCTTGATGGCTGATATATGGTGATCTATCCATATGACTTTGCTTGTTTTTTGCAACAGCTTCGTCATATCTTCAGGAGGTATCGAGAAATCCACTATCCAGACTTCCTCATTCTCCATCACTATATCGTGGGGGAAGTCTTTGTTGTAGTGCATCTCTATGGTCTCGATATGACCCCTAAATCCAGTGCTGTTTTCTATCACAAGTCTGGCTGAGCAGAATCCGTCTGCATCATTGTGGTGAAATATTTTCATTATTCATCCTCCATTTTTCGATTGTTGTTTGAACATGAACTGTTGACGATCTTTGAGGCATCTCTATGAAATCACCGTCCTTTGTTATATGGAACCTTCTGCCGTCTGACATATGACGATGATTCTCACCCATTCGGGTTCTATATCTATGGTGTCTTTCGCACCAGGTGCACCAGTAGTATTCTCTCATGGCTTCCACCCATCTACCGATATCGGATACTTGCATGTAGGGCACAGGAAGGATCCTTCGTCATTGAACTCAGCAACGATGCCTCGTTCTTCCATATCCTCAAGACTCCATTCCTCGCAGCATTCAAACCGCCATCCATCCTCCATCAGATCTTTGATCGTGATCTTCTTATCATCGAACTCAGGATACCTGGTGGCTTTTATCTCAATGAAGTCTAAGTCATCCATGTAGGGCAGACACTTCGATACAGCCTGACCTCTGGTGTCAGCATGGACCGGGATGCTGAACCCATCAGGATGTTCAACCTTCCAAGCTAGTGATGGTTTGGTTGGCCTACCTGGACTCTTCTTGTTTCTGTCTTTTATCACCAAGTTTCCACATTTGCACTTGTACTGATAACGATCACCTATCCTGAGCGGTCTGCCCATGCTCGTTCCACATTTATCGCAGTATGTTGTCACGATACCACCTCTATGATAATCACTGCTCCAATGAATACTACCATTGATATGACAACCCCGCTGATGAATCCATATTTCCATCCCAAATCCGTACCCTCATTGAATCCGAAATCGTACTGGATAGAATCTTCATCGGTCATACGATATGCCACCTCCCTTCAGGATGCTCATAGATCCTCCCGGTCTCCACCAGCTCGATGAAAACATCATCGCTTATACCGAACTCTTTCATCATCTTATTGATCAAGTCAGAAGAACAACCAGCATTACCACGACCACCATCGTTGCCTTCGATCAGATTCATGAGTCTCACCTTAGGATCAGGGTCAGGTTGCCACTTCTTCTTATTTGGATGATCGGGAGATGCTGGTTGAAGTCCGCCTGAACGTGGCTGAAGCCCACCTTGCTTGGGTTTCTCACCATGGTCTGGTGTGTCGATGATGGCCATCTTCTCCTTGGTATCTTTCAGCAGCGGCTTGATATCCTTGAATTTCTCAGTGTCGATGGTGCCTGCCTCTTCATCAAGGATCATCCCCTCCTTCTTCATCTTCTCAATCTCTTGATAAGCGGCAGACATCAGAGACATTCCGGCCAATGTGTTTTCTTCATGTATCTCTTGAAGTCTAGCCTTCACAGCTTGAGCTGGATCCTCAGGTTCATCCTTGACTACAACGATAGGCACATCAAACCTTTCCCCCTCAGGTGGCTCATAAAGCTTGACGGACGATGCCTCTTCTTCGGTGAGCTCGATCTTGCCTGACTCGAGACCATCCATGATCTTCTCGTTGGCCCTGTCGGCTACATCCGAGACTGACCCAATTGTTATCTCTGACCCATTATCCTTTGACAGCTCCTGCGCTTCTACCGAATTCTTGATCTCCCTGTAGAACTCAGTGGGCTTGTCAGCTTTGATCTCATCAGCATCTTGATTGATGGGCACCTGCATAGCTTGTGGTGACGGTATTGGGACCACATGCTCAGGCCTATCCGCATCAACTTCATGTTCGGCATAGGCCCTTTGGGGTTGTAGCAGGATATCCTCGGGAACCGATGGTCCCCTCGGATATCCTTTCCTCTTGCAATCTAAATGTTCAGGAGCATCGACTGTGATCTCTATCTTGCAAGGTTTGCCAGGCTGTATGAATCCCTGTGGTTTGATATTGTCCCTGCTCAGTATCTGAGTATACTCACCACCGTGTATGTCTTGGAATACAACACCGACTGTGAGCCACATGGCGTTCTTAGGATCCCGCTTGAATTGACATTCCTTGGCGCAATAGTTCTTACCCCAGATCTTCATCCCATTGATTCGGCAATAGGCCTCATTGCCTCGAGTTTTTCTGTGGATGCAGATATCCCTGGAGAGCATCTCCTTTTTGGTATCTTCATTCGGTTTGGCTATCTCCGCTTTGAGAATGTCCTTTGCTTCCACTGTCTCCTTTTTCGTCATGGCTTATCTCCTTCAACATTTCTTCGAGTTCAGAATCCAGTTCCATCTTTGTTTTGGTATCTGAATCATCCCTATCCCCATACGCAGCTTTCATGTCCCCGCTGCAGTGTTCACAATCCGTATCGTGGAACGATACTTCACCAAGAGCCATATCTATCAGGATCCATCGGCCTCCCTCAGTCTTTGCGAAATCGATGCTCCAGTAGTCCTGAAAGTCTGGGTGTTTCGCTATTTTCTCAGCGAGAGGTTTGACTTTTTTGATGCCGTATAGCTCAGCATCCACTTTCATCCCATAGAGAATGTTCTTCCAATTCTCGTGATCAGGTCTGGATATAGCTCCCGTTGGCCAATAGAAGTGATGGCATTGATATTTGCCATCCTTGATGAACACCCTGAGCTCAATAGCTATTGGCATCTCACCATGGAAAGCTTTGAACCCTATCATCAATGGGTTGTATTCACGTATGACAATACCACCCACCTCAGGACCAGTGTCATCCATCATCGCTTGAATAACCATCTCGTACATATGATCCACAATGACATCTTTGTTCTGGATGAGGCAAGTATTCTTGAACGAATGTTTGAATGCCTGATTGTATGTCTTCATGAATAGTGGCCATCCGAACTCTTCAGCCATCTCTTCTGCCATTTCGATGACAGCCTTCTTGCTCTCGTCTTTGATAAAGACGTTGCCTTCACTTGTCATCTCAAAGTCTATCTCAGTGCTCAGTGTGGCTGGCATAGGCATGCCGATATCTTTCATCCTTTCGAACCACCATGGCAATTCGTTGCGCTTATCTCTCATCATTCTCATGTGCTCGATGAAGTCCATCATCTCACCTCTATTCTGTTGGGATTGTTGCTGTCTAGTGTTATCGTGAGTCCGAATATCTTCTCTTCCAGTTTACCTGATGAATACAATTGTACCACGTTGGTGTAGTCTCGAAGTATTGTGTATTCTTCGTTCAAGTTGTATCCGTACGTAATGCTCCGGTATGCTTCAAACCCCAGCACAACTTCTTTGGCACATACTCCTACCGAATTTAGGAATGCCATCTGATCCAGGATCGATTGTTCACCTTTAAGCAACCTTCCTCACCCCTAGGACTGACTTGGCATCTACCATAGGCATCTTGCCTCGCACATTCGGATTGACGCTGTACAAATACTGCTGTCTTGATTTTGAGAATTCTTTGTTTATGATCTTGTTCCTGTGAGCTTTGTTCAGCAATGAATTGAAATCTTCTAACTGATACTGGAACCGATTGAACATCGTCCAGATTTGTGAATAGGTCATGGTATCTTCACCTATTGTGGACATTAGCAGGGACACGTCACCTCCCTCTGCCACCATTCTGCTTGATCGTATGATCTTGTCAAGCATGAGTCTCATGAATGGGGTGTTCTCTATCTTGAGCTGCTTGTCACCAGGTTCGTGGTTCAAATAGGCCACACCTATCATAGCTCGTACTAGCATGTCAGCATCGAGATGTGTCTTGGTGACGTTGTTGCTGTATATGAACCTGGCCAGAGACTCGTCCCATTTCGGTTTCTTCTCTATGCATCCATTGTCCAACAAACCTCTCATCTCTTTCCTCAATTGCATTACTTCAGCGGTGTTGATTGGAGGATACTCATCGGGGTTGAGAAGCTCATTCAGTTCATCTTGTTTCAGCAACTGTATCTCTTCGTCTGTCCATCGTTTGGCAATGTAGATGAACCTACGACCTGCACCAGCTTTTGCTTGGAAGTCAAACCTACCTGGCTGGACTCCACCCCATATCGTGATGTTGGTATCATATTCTACTTTGACAGTTGATTTGCAGACATGCCTTTCGCTCAATGCTTCCATGACCTGGTTAGACAGTCCACCGGAATGCTTCGTTGCTGAAGCAATGAACACGTTTGATATCTCATTGAATATGCAGAACCCATCCTTGACCAACCACGCTGTACCCCATTGAACTTCTTTCCCATCTTGTTTGGCAACGAAGGATGCCTCTGTCAGGGATCCTTCTGTCATGTAGTTTATCGGACAGATTCCGTATCTCCCGAACCACTGTTTCATTGACATTGATTTGCCATACCCTGCAGGTTGTACCAGGCATACTGGTATGACCAACGATGCAGGTTGTCTTTTCTTAAAATAAAAAGGCATCCCTTTACCTCCAGGGATGCCGTGCTCGTCGTCCTCAGCAGGCATAGCTTGCTGCAGATCGGCTAGATGACCTCCTACCGAAGCAGCTAGTGGCATGAAATCTTCGTGGAACAGCATCCTGGTGGATAGGTGTATCAGACATCTCTCTGCGAGCGGAATGTCCATATCGAATATCCGTTCGTCCTTCTCACCTTCACTACCAAGGTGATTGAACCAGCTCGTCTCGAGAGGTTGTAATGTCGACTGATGACTATCCGCCTCAATGCTCATGCAACACCACTCACTGCACCCGTATGATATCGCCTTTCTCACAGCGTTTGCATCCGTTCTCGATAGCACACTTGACGTGAGCGTATCTGACCTTACCGTCATCGGCAGGGTCGAAGTCTTCGCAACCGTTGCATAACCTCACTGCCTGATGCTTACTGCTGATCAATCGCTGGCACCATGGGCATATGCCCCTTGCTCTTGCGTGCTCTGCCATTCTCATTTCAGTCCTTCCCCTTGTGTAGAACATTACTGTCTGTTTCAGTAGATTCAATTCCTTTCTCCATCTTATCAATCTTGCGTTTTTCCATCGCAATATACGTGGCCACGTCTCTGACATTTGCATACCCCTTGTTCCTGGTCTTGGTTGCACATGATGGGCAGAGGCAAATGATCACACGTGTAACCTCAACCTTCCTCTTCCCAACCTGTTTGGCTATGGGATCGCTCTTCAATAGATTGATCATTATCTCACTGCGGAGATCTCCGCAAAGGCTGCATTTGAAATGGGGGACAGGATGTCCGTACTTGTCTTTCTTGATGACCTGATACCGTCTGTTGTATCTCCTGTCAGCCCATGCCATGAATTTCGTCAGCTTGAGATCATAGTCTTTGCTGAGCCACAGCTCTTTGCGGAAGATTCCTATCATGATGTTTCACCCACCCGCCTTAATGCCACCTGAACTGTAAGCTGCTTCAATGTCTGCTTGCTTCTGCTTCTGAACCTCAAGCTGCTTCTCCCAATCATTGAGTGGATCTGTGGATGTTATTATCAGTTTCTCGAACCGAGCCTTCTCCATTGACATGATGTCAGCAGCTTCTTCCAGTGTGCCGCATCTGAGCAAGGTGCCACCTTCTCCCCATATCTGGTACTTGTCGAAAGGTATCCAGATGTAACGATCCACTGTACTACCTTCCGACTCAACCACGAAAGGTTGCATGAGGTAGGAGCTATCCTCCATGATCACATCAACCCATTTGGGTACTTTCCTCTTGGTCTGAGATGATCCTATATTCTCCAGGATGTTCTCGTTCTTCACGTAGAGTGAATACAAGACATTCTTTCTGGCGGACAGTATTGCCATCTCACCGATCAGGTGCATGTTCCTGGTCCTATCCATCCAGTATCCAGGATTCCTCGTGCGCTTGTTTGGATCCGTTGATGACATTTTGGCATCATCGAACTTGGCTCTCCCCTCGCTGATGGTAGCTATCCTTTCTCCACCATCCAGGAATACATTTGCTGGCTTATTGCCCTGCAGGCTCTTGAGGGCATTGATAAAGAACTGATGCTGAACCATGCACCGATGGAGGAACTCCTCCTTGGGCACTTCCCCCTGGAGGAGCTTGTAGCCATTGACTACAGTTATCCTAGGATCCATGTTGAAATCCTTATCATGGATGATCCGCATCTGCCTGTCCATCTCGAATCCTAATACGTCACCAGGCAATGACAATCCGAGGACTGTCTTACCTGAATGCTTTATACCGGCTATGACACCTACTCGAGGTGTCTCGTCGATATCATCTTTCTTGACGATGTAGTCATCGAGGTTGAAGTTCTCTAATTCTGGTATGCTTGTATACCCTGTTACTGTTTGTAGTCCCATTGTGTTTATCTCCTGGCTTGTATGTATGTAGTGCCCGTGATTTGATCCACATGACCCTTTCCATTCTGTAGCGAACAGGCCACCTGGTTCTGATGAATCCGCCCTTTCTGCATAGGGCGAGTTTGATGACGTCCCAGTACGATCTGGGCTTGTAGATAATGGCTGGAGTTTTATCGTCCCGTTTCGTAGATTCTTTTTCCACGACAACTTCTTCTATGGTAGACTCGTAGCAGGGTTGCTTGAATCTACTGTAAGCTTCACCAAGAGGATCCTTTCGGAACCTATGATCGACTTCAGCATTCTTCATCATTGGTCCTTTTCTTGGCAACTTTCTTCCTCCTTATTCTGATGAATCTTAACTTCATTGGACTCTTACACATATTGCACACTGTGCACCTTTTGCCCCAGTTGCTATTGAATAGGTCCATCCATTTGAACATCTCAGACTTTGCCGTCTTGTACTTGTGCCCACACTCTTTGTTGAGGCATTTGAACTCCACCTGATACTCCCTCCTGGAGGAGATGTAAGGTTCACACTCATTCACAGATATCCTTCCAGGGTGGAATAAGATGTGGAAACTTTCGTCACGTTTGGCCATCTCCCAATACTCTGGTTGCATCGCTATGACAAAGTGATCGTTCAGAAATTCCCTGAAGCCAGGGAAAGAGGCAAGCTGCTTGGCAATGTGTAAGTCAGTCTTCACTGCCAATGACTCAGCCAGCCCTTTTCTCGCCTGCTCAAGTTCTTCATTTATGCATGAACTGAATCCTGCATATTCCTCTGGGTTCATGCTCTTGATGTCATAAGTCTTCTTTTTGAATATGCCAGGAGTTTCTATATCGATATGCCCGATCTGCCTGTGTGATCTATTCAAAAATTCTTCAAGTGCTTTTTTGTGATTTTCCATACGTTCACCGTGAGTGGGGGGTGGACTGGGACCTGGCCCTTTACGCATTCAGGTCCCAGTCCTGGGGGGTTGCAGCCTTACTGCGTCGCAGGGTACCACTTGACAGGTACCGTGACGACCATGTTGTTGTCCAGGCCTTTCAGCTCGATCTCCTTGCGGACCCAATCGAACTTCTCGCCCTGAAGATCCTTGATGCCGTTGGGCATCTTGACTCCAGGTTTGGACTGACCTTCCACCTTGCACACCTTGAGTGCGGCAAGCAGATGGGCGTAGCCTGAGTTCTTGCTCGGCTCCTTCCATGCACCTGCCTCGTCGTCCCACTTCTGGTAGTTGTAGCGGTTGATCACAGGATCTCCACTGTCCTTGTAGGTGGCGTCGAGCTCGATGCAGAACCTCTTGTTCTTGCCATACTCCCCTTCGTAGATCTCACCAAAGACACGCTTTGCCACAGACGTGAACACGTCTTCTGGTATCTGGTCGTAGTCACTGGCGAATTCGTCCAGGCTGCATTCTGTCGTTTTCTGCTGTTGCTGTTCTTCTGTCGTTTTTATTCCTCCTATTGTTTGTTGATGTCTTTCGACTGTGATTATTGATTCTCCTTCCGAGATATCACTCGGCCTGTTCCCTCTCCGTGGGTTTCTCTCACTCTCCCATGTCTCTCCGCTGGTGACATTGTCCTGAATGACATGGATACCACATCATGGATGAATGCTTCAAGCTCCTTGAGATTGTGATCAGGTAGGAAGTGGATCCTGAGATTCATTTCACGTACAGGATCGCCTTTGGACTCTGCAGGTATACGTTTTTCATGTATGTCCAACCTGGTGGCCACGCTTGAATATAGGACAATGGACCCTGATCTCCCCATGGCATCAGCAGGATCCTCTGGATAGTCTTCAGGATAATCCGAGTCCTCGTAATCATCATACATCTCGTCATCTTCACACAAAGTCTACAGCCTCCTGAAGTTCTTTCTTGGTGACCAATGGCTTTAGTCTGACGGATTCGATTGCTGCAGCATACTCCGTGTGTTCACGTATAGCTCGACCTTCATGCTTCCTGTATCCATGCAGTTCGAATGAGTTCCTGGTCTTGTTCTTCTGACACTTGCATTTGCAAGTCTTGACAGGTTTGTCTGATCTCTCGCATCGTACATCGTGGCTCACTACAGGCTCCTTACCTGTCCATATTGTATAGCCACGTTGCAACTCCACACCTTTCATCTCCTTGCTTATGAAATGATATAACAGGCCGAACTGTCTACCATCGATTGCGCTTATTGTCAAGAGACCCTTCGTCTTCGTATCGTCCCATGTTGGCACGAGAGCACAGGCACTGCCTTTCCAATAACCGCTACTGTTGATATCGCCGAACCAGGGCATACCAAATAGCTGTAGTAGTTTTTTAAGATTCCGTTTGGTTGGGCAATAGTTATTCCTGATCACTTTGAATGTGGCACTGTGGATGCGTGATCCGTTGGGCCATCGAATCCTGATCTCATTGGTTGATTTGTTATTCTCTCGCATAGCTTCCAACGTCATTCATCCCCACCACACATAGTAGCATATCTGCGCTTGCTCTTGTGATCCATTTTCTTTATCATATCAGATAGTGTGTCTGCACAATCTATCTGATTCCTGTTCATCGTCCTGAGAAACAATTGTCCAAGTGTTTCATGCTGGCCACCGTTGGTCTCGATCTTGGTACCATCACGGTACTTGACAACTATCTTAACATCCATGTCCTTTTTCATGTGTTTCACCTAACATGCTTTTGATCTTAATGAACGGTACTATGAATTGTGTAAAAGAGGCTCCCCCCCTCAGCAGAGAAGCTGGGTGATAGCATGCTACGAACCGGACACCTGGATATTGTTCACGTGTCCAATCGGTGCCATGCAGATTCGCCATGAGACCAGAACCGTCTGAAGTCGAGAGCCCCTTGTACTTGAATGAGGCGAAGCGTCCCAGCAGGAGAATTATTTTGGGTTGGATCTGCCTGATCTCTTTTTCTATGAGGGGGTTGCAGGCGTTGATATAAGCAGACCTCATTGGTCCTGATAATCTACATTTCACCAGGTTGCTGATGAAGATCTGCTCACGAGGAATATCCACTTCAGGATGCTTAAGAGCCTGGTTTAATATAGCCCCAGAGGGACCTACGAATGGGACACCAAGCCTGACTTCCTCGCCTGCTGGGGCTTCGCCGATAATCATAAGTTCTGCTTCCGTATTACCTGTTCCAGGTACGAAGTTAAAATTACGCTGTGACCGCAGAGGGCACCTGTGACAGATCGAGTCAAGGTCGTTGTTGACAAAAGCCAGTGTGGATTCTTTGAGGTAATCCCGCACGTCATACATTGACGGCGAATGAATCGTGCACTGTTTCTTTATGACCGATACCTCGTGGGATGTTCTGCCCCATATGCCCTCTGCAAGTCTGATGATCATGTAGTAATCTTTCCTGCTTGATAGGAATATCCTTTCATTCTCCATGTTCGTTTCTCTTATATCGTGAGCCCATCGGTCAATGTCACTTGACTCAATGTCAGTGTTCATTGCTATGCATTCTCTGATCTCAGAGACACATCTGGGCTCAACGTATCTCATTCCAATCTCTCCCCACGCTTACGTGATATCCTTCGCCTGATATCCGACTGCAATCCCATTGCATTCCTGTACCCATCCCTGATCAGATTAATAGAAGTCATCGTCGCTTCTTTTAGGGATTCGTACTCCTTTGGCTCTAACGACATCTTCAGCTCTTGCAGGATTTCTCCCAACTTCTCCTCCACCGCCTGAATATCGTCGCTCAGGATCGTCAGCTCGTCCCCCACCGGATACTGCCTCGACCACAGCTCTATCTTCCCGTTGTGTATCTTGTGACTTGTGAATGATGATACATCCTTCCCCAGGGCCTCCAGGCTGGTGGGTATCCGTAATTCTAACTTGGTCGTCGGACTTGGGAAATCCGAGTGGGTGACCGTTCCCTTTAGTAACATTACCATCAACCTCCGATTGTAATGTACGGAATGGGCACCTTGCGAAAGCCATACTGATGGCGTAGGCTGAGTGAGGCGTGTGCTGTGCATTTTTCCGATGGTGATCCGACAGTGGTCGCCGCACCGATTGAGAATACTGATATTGAAATGTCAGCTTCAGCATGCAGGGGCGTCTTCTCGAGTCGTTCACACATCCTCTGCAGTAACGATCCAGATCCATCACTCATAGTTCCTCCTCCGATTGGGAGGCCAGTGAGGATCATCATCACACGGATGGGTGCTTACCGCAAAGAACGATGGGTAATCATCTTCGAGCGCAGATGCTATGTATTTTGGTCTCATGGCTTATCTCCACTAAAGGTATACTCACTTAAATATTTAAGTCTTTCTGGGGGGTCTCCGAAAGTGGTCTAACCGTCTCTCCAGTGAGGTAGATCAGGCATCCCAGATGCTCTGTATATGAACGCTTTCAACTCATCCGTCATGGGTAAGTATCCTATAGAATACATATGATATACACGCAGTGTAGGGATCAGGCTGTTCAACCTTCTCGCTAGTTCATCGCACATTCCATCACCAATCCCTTGATATCATCATTCACCAAAGAACCTGCCGTGATCCCATACTTACCATCAGGGTATACCACAACAGCAATGCATTTCAAATCCGATTGAATACCATCGCCCACAGGATCCACAGCAACGTAGCCTGAAGAGAGGAAATATTCGTAAGGTACCTCCTCATCCTCAGACAGGTGAACACCGTTATGATCTTCGAAAGATCCCGGCATAGGTTTGAATGTTCGCAGCATGTTGATCACAGGTGCGGGTTGACCTTACCATCAAAGGTGATAGTCAACTCTTCATCCATCATCTGAATCTTGCACCCGAGGATCTCCAGGAACCTCTCATCAGGTACTTCCATCTTGAATATGATGAAGTTACCATTGCGCTTTTCTTCAGTGATGTACTTGCTGTTGGCCCGCTTGAACCTGTTGGCTCTAGATGCATGCTTCAGTCCTAGTCTCATTGTTATCTTTCTGTTCATGTTGGCTTCCTCCTTTGTTTCTTTTTTCGAGAAACTATCCAGTAATCGTGAAAATGCTTTTGGCAGTGTGGCACCAACCTACTTCGAATAATAGTCTATGATCCTGGCAGCGATACTCTCCTTCTTACCGCTCGCCTTCAGATTGAGGTTCCTGGCATACTCCTGCAGTTCCCGATACGTCTTGGAGCTGAGATACTCCATGGTTGGAACAGGACAATTCTCTGTTTTCTCTTCTCCATCAGGATCCTCTTCGGCCTCTTCAGGCTCAGCCTCTTTCTCCTCTGGGACTGCTTCTTCCTTGATCGGTTCAGGTTTCTTCTCTTCAACCTTTTCCTCAACTGGTGCAGGAACAGCGTTGAGATTCCTGCTTGCCAGAATGGTACCGATCATGTCACCGTTCTTGTTCCTCTCGATCTTGAGATTGCATAGATGCTTGTTGGTAGGCAGACGTGGGTGTTTGCAGTAGACCATGTACTCTCCTTCAGGCATCCTGGTGCCCTCCCTCAGCTCTCCGCTGAGTTTGTCCACAACATTAACTTTCTTGAGATCTATCTTGTACGATTTGTTCTCGATAGATGCTGTCAGGAAAGATCCCACATTTGATCTGACGAATACGGAATTTATCATAGGTGTCACCTTGTACTGTGAAACGTATACCCTCATATATATAACTATCGTGCTTGTTCAAACTACGCTCATACACTTCGCACAGACCCTCTGTTTTTTGCTACCTATCTTTATGGTAGTGAATACTTTCGATCCGCATTTGTGGCATACCAATGTCTTCAGCGATCTTCTTCTCATCCCCTTAGGCTTCGACTTCCTTTGGTACTCTGGCATTGATCATCACCTTGGCTGAAGACCACCTGTCTTCTTGGGTGGATTCTCATTGGTTTTCTGGGTCTTCTTTATGCATTCGTCGCATTCGATGTAGACCTCAGTATCACCTGATATCTCAGAAGTCTGTTTCCACAGTCCCCATCTCTTGGCTTTGAGGTTGTGTTCACAATTCTTCTGGCTGGTGCCTTTGACAGCAACTACCTTGCCACATACATCACAACGAGCTTTTATTGTCACGATGTCCACATGGTTGGGTTTTGATTTGTCTTTACCTTCACCAAGGTCTACTCCCATGGTGTATTCTTCGAATCTTTTCTTGTCGCATTCCTGACACCTATTCACACCAGATATGGGAGGTTCAATCATTTTTCCACATTCGATGCATTCCACATGTCCGATAGACTTGCCACATTCAGGGCAACAGAAGTACTTGGTGGAGCCTTCTTCATCAATATCAGTGAACTCTTCAACCCACCCAACCTTTTCCAGTTCTTTGATGATATAGTAATCCTGATTTGTCTCATTGATCGGTATATGTATTAGGGTAGTGGCTTTGCATTCATCGTGGTGTATGCAGTCAATCTCCATGGCCACATGCGGTATGCCTACTCCAGTCTCTGATTCGTAATTGTTCTTGTACGTCTCAAAGCTCAATTGCTCCGATTCAATATTCTCCATAGGCTTGAATATATCAGCCACATCCCCAGTCAACGCATCCTGGTTGACCTTGTCAACCAGATCAGCCATCTTGTCAGGATCCAGCATCACAGGCTTTGCAGGGTCAGACCCTGATAGAGTGCCAAGTATATCTTCCACTATTGTCCACACTCTCATCCCACTCACGTTCAGCCACTCTTCCATACCGTGTCTGTCACGTGCCTGATTGAGTATCTCCCTTACGTACCATAAGGTGGTACCATCAAGGTGACCACTCTCAACACTCCTGATGATCTTTCCTTTGTCCATGTTGCTTATCTCCTTCTAGTCGATTGATGGGCTCGACAGGATTTGAACCTGTGTTTATGGCTATTTCGGCTGACGACTTCCACGATGCTTTACACCGCAGCATTGCCAACATGCGCCAGCTCCCAAAGCCACAGGGATAACCAAGCTACCCCACGAGCCCATAGCACCCCGATGGTGCTTGCTGGGGTAGACAGCCTAAATAATGTCGGTGAAACACATGCATGAACCACTTCGCACCCACCGTGCGTCATGGCTGGCTGCCTACCTCCAGGCATCTCGGGATGGAAACGCACTCCAAGATTCGATGGTCCAGGGGGGATCACTTCATACTCAGAATACATACCAAGTATCTAGCCGTGTGAAGCATTGCACCTCACACGGTCCAGCTCGTTTTCCATTTGCGGTTGATGCACCCTCCCGGTGCGTTGGAGCTCACCTTGGCCACAACCTGGGCTTTCAGACAGTGAACAAATATTTTTTAATTTGGGGGGTTCTTTCACCGACAAGTCTCCAACTACTTCTAAGGATAAAAGACCTTCGGCATTGAAACCGAAACAGAACCAGATATCATTTGCACCCGGTTCAAAACGAATCATCTCGTGAACGAAGTGGTATTCTTCTGAACCAGCAGGCTTGAGAATATTATGCTTGTTCAGATAACTGATGTCCCCATCGAGCGACACCACTAGGCTATCTACGAGTTCTTCGATATCAATGCCGAAGATCTTGGTCATCATAGTGTCCTCCGATCAGTCAACTTTCACGGCAGCTTTGAGTCTGATCATTGCTTCCTGACTCGCATCACGTTCTGCTTTCATCTGCATCTGAAGAGTTTGTATGATACTGTGCGCATCTTCCAGTTTGGCTTCAAGCTCAGATACATACTCCTTAGTTCGCTCCAGCCTTAGCTCCAACCTGAAGACTGTATCTTCCAGCTCACGTATCCTAGTATCCTGTTCTTCACTGTTCATTTAATACCACGCTCCTTTCTGCATTCGTTGCACATGTCCTTTGGCATCACAACTGCTTGTCTGCCTGATTGAAAGAACCTGCCACAGAAATAACATTGCTTCACCTGCTTGGTTCGACCTATCATGGAACAAGATATATGCTTCCTTGTGATGAAGTGACCGTAGTGGTCTGATTCAGAATTGTTGCAGTACGTTAAGCAATGATCACCTAGTTCGAATATCTTAAGATGTCTGCACTCGTGACAGTGGACGTGGTTGCCTTGAGCACCTGAATCTATCCGTGTCATTCAACCACCTTCTTCCGCCTCAGCTTCCTCACATTGACAACAGTGCCATGGTGATTGCCCAGGAGGTCCTTTTCTGGAAACAATCTCACATAGACAGCTCGATCCGCAATAACGATTCGAACTGTCTTTGGAAGTTCAATTGTGTTTGACATGTCACCCCTCACTGGTAGAGTGGTATGTCTGGTGCCACGTACGGTTCCTCGAACACGACGCTTTTGACATCATCGCCATCTTCCACTGACACAGGCGTGACGGACTCCATCATGATCTCCCCTTTCGAATTCCAGGCCCATGCGAAACCTATACCACCCCTTTCTTTGGGATAGATGCGCATGATCAATAGTGCCGCCACATTCTCCAAGGTTTCCTCATGCTGCCCTATTTCCAAAGCCACCTCGTCCCAGGGTTCACCACTTTCAACTTTCTTTATTATCTGCTGCCTCTCCACTATTGACCTGATAGGGCAATCGTCACTACGTTCGCATGTTTCGCAATCTGACATTAGATCACCTCGTCCAAACGCAGAGCCATTTCAAGCTCCATGAAGTCTTCCTCGGTGAGATTGCTAAGGTTATTCATCCATCTGTTCATACGATCCTTGTACTCATCGCTACGATCAGACCAGTCATTGAAGAGCTTGATCATCTGCGGCAATGGGCAGAAGTATCCTTTCTTCCCGTACTTGACCACCCTCTGAGCCACAGCGATGGGTGAGTTGATGTGTGTGATTATCAGACGTTTGGCTTTCTCATCCTCCATGAAGTTCTTGTGTACGAGCATCTTGGTTGATGTCAAAGATTTGAATGCTGCCTTGACCACCGTGAAATCGAATTGGTCCATCACTTCACAAGGTTCGCCGAAAGTCTTCATCGACGGATTTTCGAATGGCACTATCAACTGGATTCTTTGAGCCGTGTGTTGGTATGCGTAGGTTAATGCATTTGGTGATGTATGCAACTTTGTGCAATCGTGTCTGTTCAGGATACGGTCTATTGCCATAAAGTTCGTCCTGGCTGCTTCAAGATCTTTGCCTTGACAGAAGATGTCCACATCCGAGAACTCACCAGGTTCATCATTCGGACTTGCATAGTACCTGGCACACCCGCCTGCGATGAACCCCATATTCTCCTCAATGATACCATTCAACTTGATGATCAAGTCGTCATGTACCCGAAGGCGGTCTATCTCGATCTCCTGGTAATCATCTTGGCTCATTCAACCACCTCCCTGATCCTGATCTCCCCTGCCTTGTCCACTTCCCAGCACCTCTTCTTGCACATGGCACAACTGTACTTATCCTCCTCATTGCACACCACGCCTGCCTTGGAGATGCTCCCCCCGGTGCGCTCTTCATCAAGCTCGTCCAGTATCCTGTAGCAGGTCTTCTGTAAGTTGTACTGCTGTTCTGCAGTGAAGTCTCCCCACGAATCTTCAGCTATAACTCTGAGCTCAGATGTCATGATGCCATTGATCCAGAGCCATTGTCCGATGAACCTCCTTGATCCGGCGCAGTTGACCCATTCGTACTGCTTTATAAACCAGTCGGTGAGGAACCTTATGGCATGATACTTGGTTGGGAAGACTGTCTCTTCGCCATCAACCTCAACAGCAAGATGGCTGCCCTTCTTGTAGGCAGTGAAGTCATACATCCTGAGCTTGCGCATCAGCATGTCTATTGTAGGTTCCATGATCACTCACTCCTGGACAAGATATTGCGCATGGCCCTGAGGTCTTTGACCAAGTCCTTCTCGGTGTACTCATCGTAGTCAGTGATCTCCTGATACTTCTCAATGAGATCGTTCTTTGTGCATACCCTGAGAGTTGTCAGGGCAAGATCTATCTCACTTTCCCAGTAGTTACCAGGTCTGGATGACTTGTATGCTGATCTCAGGCACTCCAGTCCTTCAGGCAATCCGCCAATATCCCTGACTGGGATGTCGGGGTGAACCAGGTGGAGTTTGACATACCACATCATGCGGTGGCCTACGCTCCTTACCAGGTCCTTGTCAGCAAAGTTGTACTTGCGTTTTGGTGTGAAGTTCAGCTTGCCAACACCATCGTCAGCAACCTTAACCTCAGCATCGCACATGATCTTGTAGTGGTCCAATGGCCTGGAGTTCTCCCAGTTGCCGTCCGATATCTGACCCTTGAGCTCGCATTGATACAGGACAACCTGCCTGCTGTTCTCGAACCAGATCGTATTGCTCATGGCAGCACCTCCTCCTCCAGATCATCTTCCAGTTCCTCTTCTTCCTCTTCCAGCTCCTCGACGTCCTCCTCCCACCGATGCATCTCCTCAGGCCCAGGCTCCTCCAGAGGATCGTTCTCGCTGCCTGGATCATCTGGTATCTCACCCTCAGGCTCCTGAGGATCATCCTCAGGTTCAGGGATAGGTGTGGTGTGCATGACAGCGTCGATCTCATCCAGACCTACTAGCAAGGATGGTTCGGGATCGATGCTGCGTTCAAACTTCACACCATGGACACGCTTGATGCCAATGAAGTTTTTGGAGCTGAGGTTGGCTTCGGCCTCAAGGTTGAGCTTGCCGAGGTGATTCCGTTTGCTCCTGGATTCAAGCTCGAAATCTCTGATGATCTTCCTGTACTCTTCCACCATGGCCTCATGGCTGTCAAGGTCCCCTATCGCTATTAGTATATCTTCAGCGATGTCATATATTGATCGGACCTGTTCATCATCTTGCGGCTGCTCTTCACTGTTATCTTTGCTCATACTTCCACCTCTTTCAGGATGTTTTCAACATCCACTTCGAATAGCTGTTCCAGTATATCTGTGACCTTTGCTTCAGGCTGAGACCGTGATGCAGCATGGCATATAGGGCACTTTACTGGCCATTCGGATTTTTCATTCACGTACCCATGTTTGCAATCGCACTTGAAGTATCCGTCATCTGTCATGTCTTCGACATCGGGATTGCTTATGACCTTTGATATCAGCATATCTTTGTCATCCCCGTATCCTATCCGAAGATTCTTCTTCTCGATGTCCTTGAGCTTTTTTGTAGTCAAGGGGATATTGCAATCGCACTTGATTGTGCGCCAGCAAGGTTCTTTCGCTTCATGCAAAGCATAGCACTTGAACAACACAGCCTTTCCGCAGAGAGGGCAGAAACTCTGCCTTGAATAGCGATTACCATGCTTCTTGCACTTTTCTGTTGATAAAGATGACGTGTCGTCAGTAGGTCCGTATGGCCTTGTCTCGGCCATAGGCAGCTCCTTCACCAGGATCAATTTCATTTTACTGTCGGTGGCTGAGAGAATCTTCCTGAAGGACTTTGACTGAGAAGTCCTGAGATAGATGCCATTGGGTTTGGCAACCAGCTCAGCATTCCTCCAACCATCGGGATTGTAGTTCGAACTGTCATGTTCGCCTATGGTCATTTTACCACCATGATCACTCAACCTCCAGGAGCGGACAGAGTATATGAACCACCCTTCGGCCTGTAGCTCCAACAGCCTGCGGAAGCTTGCTTGGCCTTCGAGCTCTTTCGCCTCCTTTTGCATTCGGTTCATATTCCTATCGATGCTGCTGAGATGGTCCCGTACTTCACCTCTCTTTGCTTCGAGATCATGGGTAGCTTCTTCCCATTCCTTCCGAAGCTTTTGTATTAGGTGGTTGTAGTTGTCATTGATTGGATTGATCTTGCTATCCAGATCATCAGCGAGTTTGAGAAGCTCCACTTTGCGTTGGATCATATTCCCTGTGGATTCCTGATCCTTAGCGAGCTGTTCAGACTTCTTCTGAAAGCTCCTGTCGAACCTCTTGAGGTAGTCATCAGCTTGGCTCACGATTGGTTTAATTTGGTCAGACATGTGTTTCACCGTACCTTGTATACACTTCTACTTATATAAGTCTTCTTGACTCTCACCGGGCTTGTCGGGTAGACTCCCAAGGCAGCGGTGGATAGCCCAGTCCACCGTGTCTTCATACTTGGTGCACATTGCTTTGTCCCTCTCCCCGCAGGTTGCGCATTCCAACGGGATGTTGACCTTGCCTTCAAAATGCCTGGCATCAGTCTGCTGCTGTTCGTATGGACCTTCAAGTACTTTGACCCACTTCACTATGGTGTTGCGCTCGTGTCTGTACACATCACGCTTGCCGATCTTGCACTCGATCACATACCACAGCATACTCTCTAGCATGCGTTCTTGGTAGAGTTGATCTGCCTTGGCGAACCATATGATCTTACGATCCTTGGTGTCCTTCATTATATGCATATAGGTATCTTCCTTGTTCTGCTTGATCAGAACCTTGGTGAAGACAACTTGCACTTGGAACTTGGTACGTTCCCCTACTGGTTCAGGACGATGTTCACCCTTCGGCATTGTATCACGACCTGCCTACGTCCCTTGGCAGAGGACCTCTAGTCACGTTATGATCTTCCAGGCTTGAGTCCACATCTATCTCATACCAGTCCACCACGGTGTGGAGATCAACACGATCTCCGATCTCGATGAGGTTGTAGTCGTACGTGGATCGGCATTGAACATAGCCGTACCTGCCATCATCATCCCTGACATGGAGGACGTTGTCATCCATCTTCTCAATGACGTAGACATCCGGCATGTCGTCATCAGTTAGCAGATGTATCGTCAACAGGATCAGGCACATGGTCAGAGCGATCTTGCATCCATTTCCTATCAGGTCCACTATAGCGTCACGCCATTTTCCCATTCGATCACTTCCTCATTTCGTATATGCAGTACTTGTTGTTCTCGTACAGTACAGGCAGGTCTAGGTATACTAGCCGCTGGAGTGTGCGCTTGCTGGTCACGATCTCGTCGTGATCCAGATCACGCCTCACTGTGATGTATGCCACACCATCCGGTAACAGCAGCCGCTTGATCTTATCAAGCACCAGGGCTTCCTCGGCTTTGGGTATGACGTTCATGACATAGGTGCAGGTGATGGTCGTGTATGGACCTACAGGTTCCTGTGGGAAGAAGTAGGGATCGTAGTGATCAAACCCGAAGTGCTGAGCATCGAAGCCCTTGCCGCATCCGAAGTCAAGACCATCGCCTTTGAGCAGACCCATCCTCTCCAGCTTCTTCATGGGGAGGGAAGGTGATGTTCTATGGATAGCTGTCCGGTGGCTGAGGTACTCGCTCATTCCCTCATCCTCCTGGTAGCTTCCCTGTAGCCAGGGTAGTCTTCGTAGTTACCACCCTCAGCATCTGCCACATTCATCCAGCAGGCTCTGTCATTGGCAGCTTCAGCCCTTGATTCACAGCATGAGACGCAGTAGCATTTCACACCTGTGGCTTTGATGCATTGATCACTCATGCCACTCCACCTCCCCCGCATCAGCCAATGGCATGAGACCACCTGACTTCTTGGGTTTCTTGGTCTTGGCTTTCTTTGTGGTGCACTTGGGGCATCGCACCTTGGCTCCAATGGACCACCCCTCATCCCTAAACTTCTTGGCCACTGCTGACTTGTTCCATGTGCTGTCGGACAGTTCGATGTTGGCCTCTTCATCTGAAGCACCACAGACATCGCAGAAGGCTCTGAAGATCGTTTCGAATGGCACTTAATCCTCCTCCTCGGTCTTCCTGTAGGCGTTCAGGTTGATGCCCCAGATGCTGACGTTATTCTCTTCAGCGATCTTCTTGGCATGACGACGTGCCGTCTGTGATCTCCTACACCCTCGTGTGACATCCCGAGTGCTTATGCTGACCAGCTCGACCACATGATACTTGCCATTCCTCCTGACCACCATGAGATCACCGGGCTTGACCTCCACCACCCTATTGACACCCACCATCATCTTCATGCACCCACCTCCTCGATCTTGGCAACAGTCCAATGTTCTTGTCCATCTATGACTCCATCATAGCTGAACCTGATCACCATGTTTGCAGGATTACCGACCTTCACAGTGAAGGTCTGTTTGCGCACCGAACAGATGGCGAGATCAACGCTGTTGTCAGCAATCTTCCTGATATCATAGGCAGAGTACCGATGGCCTATTTTCATGTCCCGTATATCTATCAGGTCCATGTCGATCTTCTTGCTGCTGCGGCACCCACCGGGTCCTGAAGTCTTCCAGACCCCAGGCTTGGGTTCTATGTCCTTGATGAAGTTTCTGATGAATGATCTGACACTGTGCTCATCCTCCTCCACGCTGAGCGTTTGACTGCAGTTGGTGTAGATCAAGAAGCAACCATCTGCGAGCCTCCTGTAGGATATCTCAAGCTCCATGATCTCGTACCCCAACGAATGTGCCAGTGCCCTGAAGTGAGCTTTCTGGATGTTCCGTGCATCGTCCATTGTCAGCACCTCATCCAACTCTATCAGGTACGGCAACCCTTTTTCACTGAGGATCGAATCCAAGCCCGTTGAACAGCAGCCACACCCAATGCTCCTGAGGTTGGTGATCCCACTGTGATCATCGTAGATGCTGACGGGTGAGTACCGGCCAGGAGCATTGACCAGTATTTCCTTGATCTTGTGGATGACCTCACCTTTGACCTTTCTGAGACAGGTGAGGCAGTAGTCGCTCCCAGGCCTATCCGCCTCCATCTCCCTCCCGCACTTCAGACATTTACTCAAGCCACCACCACCTTGACAGTGTATCCATTGCCAAGCCCGATGCCCATTGATCTTTTGGGAGCCGTCTTCAGTCCGACTCCCAGCCCGTTCAACACCCCTGTTGCTTCAGCCCATGAGACACGCCTCATGGGTCTGCCTGCCATCTGTCCATCCTTGAACAAGCTCAGTGTGTATGATCCTTCCATATTCACTCCTCCTGCTGCGATTCGGCCAACGACTCGATGAGCGATCCCTGATCATCCTCGAGCTTCTCGATCCGTCTCTTGGCGTTTGACTTGTACTCTTCGTACGCTGTCTGGACCTTGCTGATCATCCTGGAAGCTTCCACAAGCTGCCCGTTGAGATCGACGATCTTCTTCTCATAGTCCTGTGACATAGCTTGAAACTTTCCCTCTATCTCCAACAGACTCTTGATGCAGCCTGTGTAGTTGTTGTTGAGGGTGTTCACATACTGCCACAGACCGGGATCCCACTCATCATCTGGTATGTCTGTGGCGGACGATCTCAGCAGACTGATCGCCTCCTGCAAGGCGTACTTGATGCTGTCGTGGTCGTTTGCCCACACCAGATCAGACAGTGCTCCTTTGAGGGTGTTGGACCAGGTGCGCTCTCCACTCTTCCGGTAGAGGTTGTTGACGTACCCGACCAGACGAGCCTTGGGCTTATCGTTGACGAACCCAGCCAGGTTCATGGCGTTGTCCACAGCAACCTGCAGGGCATCGAGGTTGTTGGCCTCGACGATCAACTTGATCATGTCCCTGTGCTCCTTCTGCCTCCTTGCAGAATCCTTCCTGTCCTTGAACAGTTGATCCTCTACTATCCTCCTCTCCTCCCTGATCACGTCGTTCTCTCTGGCCACCTCTTTGAGGTCGGCCTTCAACTCCTCGATCACACCGAGGAGCTCAGTCTTATTCATGCGCTCACATTTTTCCATGTTTGTTCGGTTCATGTGTTTCACCTTCTGACCCCTTTCCATGGGGCCGGATGACCCAGTGGAGGTATGACCCTCCGTAGCCGAGCTCTGGGCCATGTTCAATCTATCACCTCAGTCTTGCCACTCGACTTCAGGTTCGTCTTCCACCTTCACCTTCTTGGGCTTGGGGGTAGGAGACCCCTCCGGCTTACTGTCGAAGGGGCCACCCTGTACGTCCACCCTGGTGATTATGGTTGATGCCTCTCCCCTGTACAGGTCTTTCTTCTTGATGGTGGTTCTGATCTGGTACCACTTGCCACGCTCCAGATCGCCGACTGAGGAGAACCAGGTGACCTTCCTGCCATCCTCGTCCTTCATGGCCACCAGCCAGGTTGATCTCCTGTACGATCCTTCGCCCTCAGTCCTGAGGAGCTTGGTGAAGGTGACATACACCACCATGTCCACCCTCTCCTTCTCGTTGTAGGGGAGATGCTCGTCCAGGGTCTCAGGCTCCTGCTCGTCGATCCTGTCCTTCAGCCAACTGTTGACCATGGCACACACCATGCTGCCGTGCTGCTGGAGCATGGTACCGGACCTGGCGATCATGATGCAGTTGTTCTCGAAGTCGGAGCCATTGGTCCTCTTGTTGGACCAGTCCTTGATGATCCTCTCTGCTGTCCTGACCACTTCCTCAGTGGCCATGAACTTCCCTCTCAGCTCCTGAGCGTGAGGGCTGTTGTCCCACCTCCAGGCTGACACGGTCATGCTGGTGGGTGTCTCGTAGTAGTCGGTCTCTCTGGCTCTGGCCTTTGAGACAAAGCCCTCATGCCGGATGATCATCAGCGCACCGCAGACATGATCCAGCAGGTCGATGTAATCCCACTCACGCCTTGCCACGATCTCCTCGGTCTCGAGGTCCGTGAAGATCATCATGTCGCTGTACATCTTCATGAACCAGGAGGCCCGTTCAATGAGGTGCATGGGGTCCGATCCCAGCACCTTGAGGAAGTCCTTCAGGCACTGCTTGCCGACCTGCATGAACCTCCCTGTCTCCTTGTGCTGGATCATGTAGGTCCATTTCCTGTGCCGGACTGTGCCGCAGTGGTCGCAATGATCCTTCTGGTAGGACTGGGGAAAGCCAGGTCCTCCAGGTACCTCGTACCTCACGTCACCGATGCCGCTGTGCTCGATGACACCTACCAGCTTCCAGCCCTGGATCATAGGGGTCTGCCCCTTGACGACCACCTCGATGTACTTGAACTTCCTGATCTCGAACTTCTCTCGACCATCCTCCACACCGACGCTGACCCTATGGTTCCTGAACTCCTCCTTCCCTGTCTTCTCAGCGGTGATGGTCCCGCAGTCGAGCTTGTCGGCTTTCTTCTGAGCCTTCTCGATGTACTTGAGGAGAGGCTCCCAGTTGAACTCGGGGATGAACCTGACGTCCTCCATCAGGCCACCCCCATGTCACCAGCGCAGATGTCACAGAGCTCGTCCACCTCATTGGGCCGACGCAGATCGTCCATGAACTCCAGGCGACCGCACCTGGTGCAGTTGGCCATGGTGCTCCTGATCGCATCCCAGCACCTATCGCCGCAGTTCGGCATCCCTCTCAGGTACTTGGCCGTCTGCCCATAGCGTTCCCTGGTGATCAGGGCCTTACCACACACAGTGCACGTGGTAGTGTTCAGGTCTGGGCGCACATCATCCACACCCAGCCTCTCCTTCAGGAGCTCGACCAGCCAGGCCCACTGCTCCTGGATCGTTTTGATCTCGGTGTCGTTGTGGGTTATGGATCGCCCGTTCAATCCCACCACCTCCATCCCTGCTTCCCAGAGCTCAGTTATGGGCTCAGTGCGGATCAGAGCACGCCCCCCGACCACCACTCCAATGCTCCACTTGACCGGTGCACCCATGTAGGGGCAACTGGTGTTCCAATTCAGGTCATTCAAAAGGCTGACGTGGTCAACGCTGACCGGGGCATCGTCCCCCAGCAGTGCTATGACCTCGAGCACACTGATTTCTGCATCCTTCTTGCTAACAGTGTTCATGTGTTTCACCACTCTTACATACACTTGTACTTATATAAGTGTTTGTAGGGGGTGACCGAAAGTGGCCACCCCCGACGTTGATTCAGGCTTCCTCCTGGGCTGTCACGATCCCTCTGGCCACGCAGTCCTGGCATGATCCATGGTTCGAGTCCCATTCGCTTACCACGACCATGTCCCCGCAGTGGGGGCAGGTCCGGTAGGCATCGTTGTTTACCAGGATCGCTTCCCCCTCTTCAGGCAGGGGGACGAACCCATGGGTTGCTACCATCATGGCTCCACGATCATCGGGGAAGACCAGGATGTCGCCCAGGTGCATTGATGTGTGACCTGTCCCCATCCGGTGGATGAACTCGTTGACCTTGCTGATCTCCTGGCTGGTGTCACCACCCCACTGCTCTGCCTGGAGCTTGTGGTAGATGTCCTCTGCTTCCAGGAGGGGCATGGTTCCCATGAACCTGTGAGTCCTCCCTAGCTCGACCTGAGAGCCCATGATCAACTGATCCCAGGGCAGCACGTTGTTCTGGAAGAACTCTTTGGTGTAGTACCAGACCTCGACAGGTCCTCCTCCGTAGGCCCCTTCTATGGTCCCCTCTCCCATGAGATCGGGATCGGCGAGAGGAGCGGGTGACCGCTCCTCCTCCGTCCTGTAGGGGTGGCTGTTGGGGATGGGGTATTCCAGGTGCTCTGGGTCCAGAGCCTTGATCCCCCTCCCCTCCTCGCTGTTGCCGAGGATGTATTCGGCAGCCTTCTCTGCCTGGGCTGCTGCGTAGACCAGCATCTTCTTGTCGTTCTTGAGGACCTCCAGCCAGTGCTCGATGTAGGCAGCACTCTGTTCGGTGAGGCTGTCCATGTCGATCCCAGCCTCGTTGCACAGGAAGGCAGCGCACATCTCTGCCACTAACTCCTCCTGGCTGTACTGGTGATCCCCGAAGAGGTTGTGCATCCCCTCCTCCCGGTTTAGCCTACCAGGTGCTCCGGTGCTGTGGCCGAACTCGTGGAACAGGGTCTTGTAGAAGTGCTCCATGGACTTGAAGCTCTTCCTGGGTGGGACCTGGACCGCATCCAGGCTGGGAGCGTAGAAGGCTGCCCCTCCTGCTTCGTTCCAGTGAGGGCCGCCGTTCAACTCGTACCCCTCGATGATCCTCTCAGCCCTGCCTATGGGGCTGTCGTTGTTCCCGTTCTCGATGCTTTCGATGTGGTCCTTGATCCTCTCGGGGAGATCGTCAAGGGTCAGTGTGGTCTGCTCGACGTTCCAGACGTTGAAGAACCTCAGGTCCCTGTAGGTGCGTTCGACACGTTTCTCGACCTCCTTGACCTCTCCGGTCTCAGGGTCCTCTTCCTCCTCCTTGACCCACTGGTAGTAGGTCTTCACCTTCCAGTAGACCACGTAGGTGCTCTTCTCGTAGGCTGGCTGCCCGTTGTCCTTGAGGACTGGCTGCCCCTCCTTGTCCATGAGTGGCTTGAGTCGACCGCCCCGTTTGGTGATCTCATTGAAGCTCATCCAGTAGGGGTTGTTGTAGGGGGCTGATCCCAGGATGAACCTGTTGATGCCCTTGTAGGGTTGGCCGCAGAACCTCATGGGCCTGTTGACTGTCCAGGCCTTCTGCCAGGGTGCCACACCCTGCTCCATGGCCTCGACCAGTTTGTCATACACGATCTGGAAGGCCAGTTCTCTCCTGCTCAGGACCTGTTCGCTCACTGGATCACCTCCAGGACACGGTCCTCCCAGGCACTCAGCGGTCTCCTCCTGACCCAGGTCTTGTCCGTGAAGAGATAGTAGTCGTCCCTGACTGCCTCCACCCTGGCCACGTACCGCTCCTTGAGCTCCTGCTTCTGGATGTCGAAGCACCCCACCCTTACCATCCGCCCCTTTCTGACCTTTGGGTCCTGCATCTACTCCACCTCCACGAGCAGGCCTTTCTCGTAGCTGTTGATGTTGCCCCAGTTCTTCTTTTGCACTGGCCACAGGTGGAGCTTCCCGTAGGCTTCGTACAAGCTCTGCTTGTAGTTGTACCCCCACTCTGCGCACTCTGGCATGGAGTACAGCCTGGCGAAGCAGAATATCGCCCCGTCCTGATCCTCGGTGATGAAGTACAGGTCGCCGTTGAATGACTCGAGTACCTCTATGACCTCTTTCCCCTCCCCTCTGACCTTCCGCATTCCGCTCCCCATCTATGCCACCACCCTGGTCATGCGCTTGTCGGTCTTGTGCTGGCTCATTGCTTTCCTGTAGGCGATGATCGCCTTCTCTGTTGCTGTTTGCATGTATTTCACCTCGTGGCGTTTGATTGCCACTGAAGGCCAGATAGGGGCATGATCCCCAATGGTGGCGACTTAACCCACCTGTCTGGCCGTTGTTCTCTCTCTGTTCTCTCTCTATTCTCTTATCGTCTCTACCGGAAAAGTCCCATATGTGAGTGAGTATTCTTTTAGTGTTGTAGGGGACGGACACCCCAGAACCTGATCCACCTCGGAGGCTTGACCCCCCCGCCATTTTTTGATCAAAAGGAATACTCACATACATATGTAAGTCCTTGCCCACCTCGGAGAGACGGGGAAAAGATGAATCCCCGCTCCCCTCTAAGGGCTTATCCAGGTGCCTGTAAGATGGGATAGGATCACACCTCCTGGATTTTTCACCCTGACACATTTTCACTGCACCCTCTGGAACTCGAGCGTCCTGAGGTGCTGCCAGGTTGCATCTATATCCGCCTGCCTGGTGAAGGTGGGAACCTTCTTGAAGGTCACCCGGTCACTGTCGTCCCAGGTCCCGATGGGCTCGAAGATCACAGGGGGCCGTTCGATCCCAGACAGGGTCACGATGGTCCCATCTTCCAGAACCTCCGCATCCCAGGGGATGATCTCGGCAGGGATGGTGTCGGGCTCCACTAGCTCGACGTTCTGGAAGGGTTCGGGCCTGGGTGGCTCTGGGGGCCTAGGTGGTTCAGGGGCTGGGATGGTCTCAGGTCTCACCACCAGGGCTGTGCTGGCTGGGTCCCACTCGATGGGCTCGGGCTCGACCTCCTCGGGCTCCTGGTCCCAGGTCACCACCGGTTCAGGTTCGACCACCGGGCTGGTGAATCCCAGGGGAAGCAGGCTGCCGGTCATGAGCCTGGTGGGTGTTTCATGGGTCACCTCAGGGTCATCGACGGATGTTATCTGGGTGTTGGACATGGTCCACACTTCACGCCGCTTGCGCCTTGAATCCCTGACTATCCTGGCCAGGTCCTTTCGAGCTTCCCAGAGCCAGTACCGCCGTGGGCTGATTTCCAGGTTCGATGTCGTGGATATCACAACGAATGCCATGTTTAAACCCCGTTGGTGGTCTCGGTCAGTGCTCACGGAAAGCAATCACGGCACCGCCCTTTTTCTGGCACCATCCGCACTGCTCACAGGTCATGCCATCCTTAAGCTGTGCGGGGCACAGTCTGGCACCTTTTGGCCTGGGTTCATCCTTGCCGATCACCATGGTTGCGTTATCCGCATCCAGCCCTTTAGGCACCGCACCGCACCGCTCCCCAAAGTCGGCTGACCAGTTGATCACCAGGTTTGCGGGCCGTCGCCCCAGTATGTGGGTCCATTTTGTGTAGGCGTACCAGGTGATTTCTGGTGTGAGTTGAGCAGCGAATTTGATCTCTTTGGCATATTCAAGGCTGTACATGTCACCGCTGACATGCAGCCTAACAACTTTGGCACCGCTCCGCCGTGCATCCATGGCCAGCCTAGAGCCAAACCCTGGTAGCAAGCTGTGGACCAAATTTTGCCAATACTGCCACCGGATGGTTGGGCGATGCCAATAGTTGAAGACATAACAGCCAGGGGTCTTTTTTCCTGGCTGGCATTCGGCGCACTTGACCCCTGGGGGACATGTGGCCACCGGTGGTATTGACCAACTGGCGACACCAGTTTTGCTGTTCCCGATGGCCAGCAATGGGGACCCCTTTGACCTTCCACTTTTCTGTGTATCCAGGCACCGTTGAATGAATCCCAACGCCCTCATAAGCTGCTGGTCATTCATCACCTGGAAGACCTCAAGGTCCTTGGGGGATGGTATACGCCGCTGGATGGTGATCGAAACCAACGCTTCGAGGTAGTCCCTAGGTGCTGGCATGGCTGTTGCGAATAATCCATGGCCGCCGTTTAATTCATTGCCCTTTTCCGTAATGTCCATTTTTGTAATAGACATGTCGAAAAAGCTTTCAGTCACCTGCTGCCCCCTGCTGCACGATCTCCCATACACGTAGGGGGGTACGTGCTCGGGGGATATGTCCTTATTCTTTATTCTATGCATGTACTTCACCTATACCCCAGAACGTCGTAGGGGTATATAAAGGTTTCGATTTCGGGGAGATCGACCCCCCGAAAAACGAATAGAACCGTATATATACGGTTATTTATTAATACCCAACCCGTATCACCACCCATATTTTGACCTTTTGAACTTTTGTTGACATCGTAAATTTGACTACCATCGCTATAGCAATTGTAATGAAAACCTTGAAGTACATGCTGGATAATAACCAATATGTTGACTGAAACCTCGCAGAGATGGACAGTCCCAAGGAGATAAGCATATGCACGAAGAACTCAAATCACGCATCGAGGAAAGTACAAACGAACGAGGAGAAAAGGTACGACAGCTCGTTGTATCGTTCGGATACAAGACCATAGCAAACAATGAAGAACCGAAAATCGTAGACGATGTCCTTGTCAAACACATAATAAGAAAAGCTCTCAGATTCGGAGTAGATAAAAGCTTGGAGTACCGGGACTCTGGGATAAGGCTGCATGGCAAAAGAGTCATGATTAGCAGTTTGCCAAACGATGTAATATTAATGTCTCACGAAACCTTCTCCGACATTGAACAGTATCCAGGCATAACGATTAAAACCCAGAAAGACGACATTATTTAGGAAACATTTAAATATACCATATACATAGAATTATTCCCGCAAAACGGAATCACATTCCGGCCGTAACTTTTTATACGGTTTAAGATATAACTTAACTCACACGAGCATACGCCTCGAGGTGGAAAAAATGTTTCTTGAAGATGACGATGGAAGAATACACGACAGCACGAAAGAACTGCTCATGGTGTACCTGACGGCTGACGACAAGATCGCAATAGCCGCTCTGGGTCCAACAGAACACGTCTACGCCCCATACCCAGAGGGACGCCATACCGATGCATTCGTTCAGAAAAAGATGGAAGATTTTGCCTACAGGGCTGAAGATCCCAAACTCCATTGATCGGCAACGATTAAATCATACTTAGCCAATCAAGATCCGTGATGCTACTATCCAAGCCACGGATGATCGAGAATAGGCTTGTACGCTTACTTAGCTTTAGGTGTCCCAAGTGTGGCAAGCCTTCAAAGATACTTGTGACGTCTGGTGAGAAGTTCTCGTTTGATGTCACTGACACCAAGACAGGATCCAAGAGATCTTTCAATGTCAGGCATTACAATGCCATAGGTAACAAGATCTATGTCACACCTGGCGTAAGCTTTGGTATGGATCCAGTCACAAAGAAACCTGTTCCACCACACAGGAAAAATTGCAGCTTCTACATAACAGGTGAAGAGTTCCTATACGAACCTACCTCTTCAGGCCACGAGTGACCCTAATGATATACTTCTCTGCTGCAGCTTTGCAAGCATCTGGATATTCGCTGTGGTATATCGCTGTGGCATCAAACAGACCAACGTATTCTCCGTGAATATGGCCGCAATCTTTGCATACTTTGTCTATCATCTTTCTTCCTCCTTTCATCTACGTATTTACCGGCAGCGTCCCTGCACCGCTGCGGAAGACATCTGTCTTCAGATATCTTACGTGCCACAACGATGCTAGGGTACTTGCCGTGGATCCTGCCGCAATAGCTACAGGGCGTCTTCATCATCCCCTCCGGCGAAGTCGCCGACAGGAGGATCGTCATCCAATGGTACCTTAGGACCACGCAGCAGTGCAGTTTTCATCTTCAGTTTATGCATAGAGATGAAGAGCGTCTTCTCAGAGAAGAATCCGAATATCGCTGACATCCAAAGTCCACGTTCATGCGTCACGAGATCTCCAGACATGGTGGATAACCATATCATGAATCCCACTGCAGCACCAAGGACTATCCTCCTCAGTACTGACCAGAAGTTGGGCTTCCTATCAAGACCCCATTTCGTCATAGCATAGTTCACAAACGAGAAGAATGCGGCTACCATTACCATGGAGACCAACATCCAAAGCTGCCTTTCATTTAATCCTGGGATGCTCATATCAACACCAATTATACTATTCCTTTAACCAATATATAACTGATGCCCCCATAACGCTTAAATGCATACTCCCATATGTATGTAGCATGGAAGATGGTGAAGGCATACCTGTCGACGAGCTGGAGGCTAAGGTAAATCCAAATCTGTCGTGCCGTGTGGTTGATTGCGGTGAGATCACTACCAGGCCTTCAGGGTATTGCAAGCGTCATGAAGAAGAGATGGCGTACATGCTGCAGGATCCAGTCATGTCGTGCCCAAACTGCCCACTAGGCGATAACTGTCCAATGTTCGACACGTCTCGTAAGTGGTGCTATTACGAGATAGATCTGGTTGCGGATGATTTCAACAACAGGGCTTCAGTGGAGGATGAGTTCAGAGACATGCTTCACGATATACGTAAGACCGCAAAGCGTCTGCGAAGGGAAGCTCATGCTGTCATACTCAACAAAGATGACCCATTCGGAGATATCGAATACGATCCTGAAGACACGGAGATGGCCAAACTCAAAGTGGCATTGGAACTGAAACGTGCAGAAGACATGAAGCTACACTTGTCAATATTGGCAGAAGCAAGGAGGCAGGAGGAACTCCTCGGAAAGCACCTGATCGCCTACGTCAAGTTCATGGGTTGGGCTGAACAGAAGCTCACCAAGGATGAGAAGATGGCTCGTGTCAAAGCTGCCATGGAGGCAATAGGATCTAAGGAGTTCAAAGTGGCCACCATCAAAGCCAGACGTTCTGCATCTGACAAAAGCGAGTACTCCAATGAAACTCCACCCATACTTGTTGATGGCACAGACTTTGACATGATGCCACCCGGCATTGAATACGATGACAGTGCTGACATATCCAAGGCCAAAGACGAACTGGTGGCCAATCCCAACAAAGATGACATAGATTACGGGATAGACTTCAAAGATCCTCAGGCTGACATAGACACCACTGTAGACGATGATGTGCAGACTCTGGAAGAGATTATGTCAGAAAATGATGTGAACGATCCTGAATTCCTTGGGGCTAAGACAGAGAGCGGTGATGATCCCGATACAGAATCTGATGGGAAATCAATACGCAATTCCCCAAGGCAAATATCACGTAAAAGGGGAGTATCGTCACGGTAAGCCTGAAAGCTTATGAAAAAGAACTGGATGATGGCAATGTCGATTTTGTCAAAAATCATCTTGGTCTAGAGCTAAGGCGATACACTCCTCAGACATTTGCCAGGCTGGCTGCCATAACAGGTGACGATGAACAACCACCTGCAGACCTCATCATGCGACCATATCAGCTAAGGACAGCTTGGCCAGTGATATATGATCTGTGTCACCAAAACCCAGAGACATACGCCTTTGAGTTTCCACGTCAATCTGGCAAGACAACAGAGCTGGAACAGATAGGTGCTCAGATACCTGCACTGTTCCCAGGATTCCTTGGCCACTTGTTCCCACACCTCAGGCACGGTGTGCGTCTAGGTATATACGGCCCCAGCAAAGATAAAGCCATGAAGCTGAGGGACAAGATCAAATACGTTCTCCAAACCCCACTATACTCAGAGGTATTCGGAATAAAGTTCGAGGTATCCAACGGCAACATGATCAGGCTCAACAACAATTCGTCTATCCTCTGTGGCACAGCAAACGAGAATGCAAAGTGCATTGAACAGCCATCTTTCCATTGCATAATCACTGAAGAGACTCAGTCCATGCCTACACGTAGCATCGTCAAGTCCCTTAGGCCTATGCTGTCATCAACCCTAGGTGTAATGGTCCACATAGGTACAGCGTCAGATGATCCAAAAGAACATGGCGAGTTCTACAAATACATGATGCTCCACGATCAGAACAGACGTCGTGGCATCACAATGCACAATGTGATACGCCTATCACTGAAAGAAGTCTTCAAAACACCAGGTACTCAGAAGTACAGACGCTGGGTTATGAAAGAGATACGTGAGAAAGGAAGAAACAATCCATGGATCCTGGCAAACTTCTTTGGTGTGTGGGATCTTGAGACAAACGTACAGTTCCTGAAAAGGAAAGACCTGTTGATGATATGCAAAGGTCACCTGAAAGGCGTCAAAGCCAGATACTGGAAAGATGTCGTCTGTGGCATAGATGTGGCCAAAGCACGTGATGATACCGTAGTAACGGTGTATGAGATACCATACCTGCTCGAGAGACCAATAATCCTCAAAGACCAGTATGGGGAAGAATACGAATCTGACTGGAGCGTCCCAAAGATAGTTGGCTGGTTGTGGCTCATGGGAGATAACTATCCAGACCAAGGACGTAAGATCAAAAAATTCCTATCGCACTACCCAAATCTCCTGTCCGGCTACATAGATGCACGTGGACCTGGCAACGCACTGTACGATGAGCTCCTGGAAGATAGGGAAGATGGTCTTCCAATATTCGAACAGATATCTCCAGCCTACCCAACACAGGAAATGATAAACATAGCTGACGAATCACTTAGGCAAACAATACTTGCTAGGGACTTCACGTACCCTGCAGACGACTGCCAAGAGAAAGCTGAGTTCGAACTCCAACTATCATCTCTGATGAAAGTGAAAGATGCCAAGGGAAATGTCCGTGTCGATCACCCAAGAACCGGTAAGAAAGACTTCTGGGATTCTCTCAGGTACGCCAAAGATGCTGCAGGAGAATTCGAAGGCATGAAAGAACTGCAAGCCAGTTCAAAACGTGTTATAGCCAGAAAGAAATCTTTAGGACCTGTCCAAGGGAGGAAAGTCGCCTAACAAAGCATAAATACGTTTCTGCACATATGAGATTAAAAGGTGGTATGATTTTTGTTAAAAGATAAGCCAAGTTTGCTCTACGTCATCAAAACTCACCTAAAGGGCATACCCCTCATGAAGACTTTCGAAATCGAAGGTACAGATCTCACGAGGAGGGAAGTGGGTAAGGTCATATCGATAAAACGGAACACTGACCAGGAGCGTCATGGGAAAGGTAAGAAACATTTCGATATCAAGACAGGTCTTCTTCAGCCAGGGGAGGCAGCTTTCTCAAATAAGGATGATGCGCCAATTAAGACTGACTCCAGGGAGACGAAGGGTTATGCCATAGCCAGAAAACCTTTCGAAGAGATAGAGAGGAGGACTGTGTCAGATCCTGTGATGTTCGCAGGTGTCAACATATTCACCAACACAATATTCGATGTCGTGAAGCCTCACATGCTGATGTGCGATCCTAGGGTACGACAAGCCATAATAGACAACCTGTGGTTCAAAAAGCCATGGAAGGATTGCATCAAGATGGGGACAAGGCATCTTGTGACAGCCGGGAGGACATTCGTATTCCCGTCAATGGAAAACAGCAAAGTCAAGGAGTTCGTCATAGGAGATCCTAGGATAATAGACTTCATACGATCTGATCAAGACAGTTCAGTCATACGTACGTCCAATGGCCTATTCCCATACGGGTTCAAATACCTGGATACCGTTTCATTCGTCGATAAAAAGGATGACAATCTCACCGAAAAGGAATTCATAGAAGGAGACATGATCTACTACCTGTCAATAAACAGATGGCACTACTGCGATTTCGGATGGGGCTATGCTGAGATACTCCTGGATCAGATAGATCAGAAACTGGCTCTGTCTGAATCACGCAATACCAGGACACGCAGAGAAGGTCTGGGTGTTCCTGTTGTCACCTATGGCAACGACAGGCAACTACCTAATCCACGGATGGAAGCAGAGGCTTTGTTCGTGCTGGATGAAATACTCGATGCAAACACTGTCGGTCTGATAAAGCCGAACACCATAGTGGTAGACAACCTTGACAACCTCTTGAGTTACGCTGCATCGGGAAACACAATTGATACTGAAAAGTACCTCAACAACCTGATGGCATCCGCAATGGGCATACCTCTAGCAGTTCTTATGATGAGTACAGACAAAGCTGGCGGTAACCGTGATATCGATGCCCTAGGCGACTACTTCGAGTTCAATGTCAAAGCAATAGCCGACGAGCTCAGGATAGATGAGATGATGACACGATGGGCAGAGGACAATGTCGAAGGTGACTTCAACAAGGACGTGAAGCTCCATTGGGGCGATGTCCTGCCAGGATCCATTAAAGAAACATCCATGAGACTATTCAGGATGGGTAAGATAGGCAAAATCCCAAACAATGAACATGTCAGGCGATGGATAGCCAACGTCCTAGGTGTGGATGCAGAGACCGCTGTGGCAATAGCCAAAGGGATATCGGATGGGGCCATGAACGAGATAGGGAAACAGAAGATTCCAGCTCCGCAGCTACCAAAAAACAACAAGAAGGGCGAAGAGCCCAATGAGCCAGTTCCACCTCCAGATGCCAACACAAAACCGGATAGGAGATAGAAATGACAAAAGCTATCGTACTACCAGAGAGCCAGGTTCAGAGGATATCTTCTGGATTCCAGAAAATCTTTTTGAGCAACGATGAACGCATTGCAGTAGACAAAGATTATTTCTTAGTCTCACGTGACACTGAGTCCACTCCAGGATCAATATACATCCACAAACGTCTCAGCATGACACCAATGCTGTTTGACTCTATCAGAAATCTGCACTACACTTCTCATCAGGAGAAAGAAAAAGAACTGGGTAAGGATTGGCCAGTTAACTCCTACATGATCAGGTTCAGACCTTTCATAGAACCTGGCACAGTCAAAGGAGCTTCAAACACCAAAGGACATGTAGGCAATTTAGGCCATTGCGGTGATCCTGTAGCATCCGAAATGCTTGTCAAGGATCCCACTAAGTATGATGCCAGGCCTGCAGACACCAACGTCCTCTTGAACGATTGGGGTGTAGTATGCCAATGGTACGAGACTCTCAAGGAGACTGGTAAGTTCAAGTTCAGCAGGAGGGCCATTGAAGATACTGCCATGATCATATACCGTGAATGCAGGAAGCGTGGCATTGATATAGACGATGAAAGCGCAAGCGACCATGCCAAAGAGCTCCTGGAACGGTCAAAGTTCATGGCTGATAAGCGTGGTCTGTTCTCAGAGTACTACGATCTTGACAACTACATGAGCATGTTCTACTCAGATATGCATCAGACGCAGGAGCCTGATCCTGTTGGTCTGTTTGATGTCGTAGAGTTCGCTTCATCCCCAAACATGTTCCAGCGTTTCGATTTCAGTTTGATCGGAAGACTTGCATCCGTAGGATCAACTGACGATGATATCCCAATACTCGTGCACAACAAAGAGCCTGACCACCTGTTCGAGTTCGGATGCTACAGATCATTCCCAAAGAATCTGTGGCCAAGGATGAAGTTCATATACGATGAACGTGACCTTGACCATGAAATGGCCTCAGTTACGTTCCCTGCTTCCGAGTTCGCTGTATGGACAACGGCATACGTCAACAAGCTCCCTGACGACTCATTCGCATTGATCATACCTGGAGGTAAGAAAGATTCCGAAGGTAAGACTACGCCAAGGAGTTTAAGGAAGCTCCCATACAAGGATGCAGATGGTAAAGTCAACCGTGCCCATGTTGTCAACGCCTTGTCACGACTGCCGCAGACCAATGCGCCAAAAAGGCTGATAGACAATGCTCGCAGGAAGATAGTTAAAGCTGCAAAGTCAATCGGTATCAAAGCATCTGACAATGGCAAATTCAACATAGACATGGCAATGCCTGGTGAAGGTGTTGGCCCTGGTGGGTCATGCGTGTGCCCAGATTGTGGTGCCACTATAAACAAGAAGGATGGCGTACCTTGCACGACCATGAAATGCCCGAAGTGCGGTAAAGCCATGATCAGGAGTCCCGAGGACTACTCCAAAGAGGAGTTCCCATACCCAGGTTTCCATTCAGCCAGGATCATCCAACCAAGCAAATTCGATCCTGACAGTTTCAGAACCGTTCGCATGGAGAATGGCATGCATATAATAGTAGGTAAACTAAAAGGTGAATCCAGTACCACTGCTCAGGCCTACAGATTCCCGAAGGATAAGTTCAGTGAGGCTCAGTGCAAAGAGTGGCTCAACAATCATGACATCAAATGGATAAAGTTCGAGCCAGCATCAGGCGATAAAAATGGCAGCCTCAACACTGACAATTCCGATTTCTATCGCCATTCAAAGTCAGTTTGCATGGAGAAGGGTTGCAAAAAGAAACCTGAACTCGCATTCCACTGGGCGGATGGTAGAGCTTACTCGTGGTTCTGCGAAGAACATGGCAAAGTGTTCTTTTCATCCCATGCCGAACGTGACAAGAATGATGGATGGCTCCTTAACATAATCGGTATCAGAAAAGTCGAAGATGGTGAGGCCGCTGACAAGTTCGATGACAATGGCCCTAAGGTCTCATTCAGCAGGAAAGCTACCGAGCTTGATCTGGATTTCAAACCAGAGTCTGAATTCTCCAGTTACGAGATAAAGCCTGGAATCGATGATGAAGTCTTCTGCGATTTCTCATTCGATGACTACATCATAACGATACCTGGTGGCAAGACGTTCGAAGATTTTTCTGATATCGACAGCATCGATGACAAAGATCTTCCTGATGCCATTGAAGTACAGGGTCCTCTTTTCTACCGTGGAGATCACAAAGGTGTGATATATGATGACGATGTCATAAAAAACTCCAAGCTGGAACCATGGCATCGTGGCATGTCACTGCCTTACATCAATATGTGGCATGACAAGTTCAACGAGCTGGCTCGTGTCGGTATGCTCACCAAGGTCCAGTGGAAGCCCAATGAGGCATGGCACAATGTGCGGACTGGTGAGAAAGGTCGTGGCGTTCAGTGGGCATGGGGTACTGTGAAGGATCCAGACGCAATACGAAAGATACTAAAGAAAAAACAGTTCCAGTTCTCATCCGAGGTTCGATTCGATAGAGATGATAAGACCCGTAAGGCCAAATGGATGGCAACACTGGGTGCAGCTTTGCTGGACAACCCACACCTGAGTGGAGCTCAGGTGAGCAAGTATCGTCCGATGAATGAACAGGGCGAATGGGGCAATTGGGAGAAGCTTCCATCAGCGATGTGATCTTGTAGTAGCAATCGCTACAAATAACTTGTAGTAGCATCAGCTACATACTGTGCGACAGATTTAAATAAGAATCTGAGCATAGTCAGGATAGAGGTAATCCCATGGGCGAACAATACTTCATGGCCGATGGTGACGATTTCGACAAGCTCCTGATGGAACTTGGCGGAGAAAAGGGAAAGGACGGCATTGTCTTCCAGAAGTCCCAGATCCAGTTCGAGGATCGTGGGGACCATATCGTGGTCTCCAGGGGCAACGGGCAGTCCCCTGCACCTGCACCGACACCTGCGGCCTCTGAAACACCGAGCCAGCCACTGACCATAGTCTCCAAAGAGTCACAGCACGCCATGAAAAAGGTGACCGAACTGGAAGAGACCGTCAAAAGTTTCGAGTCCAAGTTCGACGAGATCAAGGAGCTCCTGGAGAATAAAGCCAAGGATCCCAACGAATTGGATCCTGAGGGGACGCCAAGTGGCGGTTCTGAACCACCCGCTGAGGGGACGCCAGCACCTGCCACACCTCCAGCCACCCCACCTGCATCTGCCCCTGCCCCGCAGGATCAGACTGCCGGTGAGCATGACTTTGTCGCTGATAGGTCCGTTGGACTGAGGCAGTACAGGCATGACAAGGAGACCATGTCCAAGGAGGACTTCAAGGCCAAGTACCACGGCGGTGGTGCTTTCGCAACTGTGAAGATCCACGGTGACGGAGGGCAGAGCTGAGGCCACCAGTCTGTGGCCGAAAAAGTTCTCATGAGGTGAAAGACATGACAAAAGGATATGCTGATTTCGCAATCGACCTCGACAACATCGTGCTGGCCGCTGACCCAAACGCTCAGGTTCTCCGTGAGATGCTCAACGACGATATCAGGTGGGACATGGAACCCCTCCTGGTCGGAAAGCAGCTCCTGGTTGAGAACGATGAGCTGGTGGGTGCCGCAGGCATAACCCTGACTTTCGAAGAGCGGTCGCAGTACTCCGATGCTGAACCGTTCCCTGAGGCTGGAGACGTTCCTTCACCGGACACGTCTGCAACCATGACCGGACCTCAGAGCTCACTGATCAAGGTGACTCCTCAGAAGTTCGGTATCGGGGATACCATCACCGAAGAGGCGATGGATGCCCGAAAGATCAACGTCGTTCGGACACATCAGAGGGCTCTGGCTCGTGCCATGGCTCGCAGGTCCGACGCTATGATCTGGAACAGGCTCTTCAACGTGTACACCGGGACGGAGACCGTCGTTGGTACAGGTGCATCCCAGTACACCCTGACCTTCGGGAACGGGAAACCTGGTAACACTGGTGCCCCCGACTTCTATCCACACGACTCTGTGTACATCCATGCTGAGAACTCTGCTCGCTCCGATGTTGCTCCCGCATCCCTCGGTGTGAACGTGTTCATCGACGCATACACCGGAGAGATCGAGTACGATGTTGCCCTGCCTGGTGGTCAGACCGGGACATTCGACTACATCGTCTCAGATCTACCAAACAGGCAGAACGCAATCACCGCTGGTGAGCTGTCCCTGCAGGACATCGTCAAGGCCAAGCTTCCGATCCAGGATGCTTTCGGAGAGCCTGACACTGGTGTCTTCAACCAGAACCAGCTCGGTGATCTTCAGGTGGACGAGCAGTTCACCGATGTGTCCAAGTTCGGATCACGGGAAGTGATACTGAACGGAACTGTCGGGCGTGCTTCCGGCGTGGACTTCCTGACATCGCACAGGATGTACAACGGAACCGGCTTCATCTGCATGAAGGGCGAACCCCTCGGGGTCTACGTCTACAAGAAGAGGCCAACATCCGACATCGACAAGATACCCTACAAGTCTGGGGACGTCTTCATCAAGGCCTGGGAAAGGTCCGACGTGGGGATCCTGGACAGGTTCATGGCCACCGTCCTGGTCAACATGGCGGACTGGGCCAAGCACCTGTGAGTAGGGTAGATCAAAACATATGCCGAACCGGTGGAGGGGTCCAAAGGGGCTGCCCTTTGGCTTATCTCCTGCGGCCTTACGGTCCCCTCCTTATCCGGTGTCGGTACCATTCGCAACCCTGCCTTCCACCTCTGGCCTGAATGCCAGAAGGGGAGGGTCCTGGGCCGGATGACCCAAGACAAGGAAGGTACCAAACATGGCACTTGTAGCCCATAGCGGCGGATCGAAAGCCGTTCCAAACGGCTCTGAAGCACCCATCATAAACTGGGTGGACGTGAGAGTTTTTGAAGGTCATAAGACCCTCCTAGTAGAAGTCACAGGCGCATCCCCTGTGAAGTTCCGTGTCTATCAGGCGGACTATAATAAGGATGATGTCAAAAGTCCTGAATACGACGGTGGAAGGATCGACTACGATTTTCCTGAGTTCACCGTCCCTGCAGGCGAACAGAGACGACTCCCGATCTATGATGACGGAGCGAGCGAAGTCCTCAGAATAACCGGAGAAGGTGTTGGTGGAGTATCTGAGGTGAAAGCGAAGATGACAGGACCTGCCCCTGTTAAGAAAAGAGCAGGAATCAATCGTTGATCTTTTCATGATACACACAATAGGAAGTGAACAAAATGGCTACTGATCTAACATACGTAGGCGAATGGGACCCAGTTACGAATACTCCAGTCCTCGGTGACAATGGTGCAGGTGGGAGTGATGGGGAATATTATATAGTGTCACGTGACGGAGACCAGGTGATCGATGGAGTGAGCTCCTGGCCAATACGGTCATGGATAGTTCACAAGGAAGGAAAATGGGTGAAGATGTTCGCCCATAGAGATGCTGTCGTGTCAGGTGTCAATGAGGAGGTAGTCCTCACACCTGAGATGACGGATCTTGGCAATGTCGAAGATGCTGCTCAGCTCAAGCGTGAAGCTGGGGATTTCGATACCTTCGTTGAGAAGGTCACCCCGGTGGCTGGAGATATCATGCTTCTAGAGGACTCTGCTGATGGTCTAGCCAAAAAGAAGGTCACTGTTGCAAACCTTCTAGGCGGCATAGCAGGAGGTCTCGTGTACAAAGGAAACTGGGATGCCAACGCCAACGTACCTGCTCTATCAAACGGTGGTGGTGGTGGAGCACAGGGAGACTTCTACGTAGTCGGCACTGCTGGTGCTACACCAATAGACGGTGAGTCCGACTGGAAGATTGGAGACTGGATCGTCAACAGTGGTGCCCTGTGGCACAAAGTGGACAACACCGACATGGTCCACGCTCTTGGCGGAGCAATGCATACCGCTGACACACTGGCCAATCTGAACTTGAAGGTCAGTGATGCCACACTGGACGATTCAGGAGATCCACGTACACCTATCGCACACGCTGCAAGCCATGAAGGAGGTGCCGATCCAATCACACCTGCAGGCATTGGAGCTGAACCAGCGTTCGCTAAAAACGGCGCATTCAACAAAGACTTTGGTGTAGGCGCAGGCGATGTCTGCGAGGGTAACGACGCTAGGCTGTCAGACTCACGCACACCAACTGCCCATGCTGCAAGCCATGAGGATGGTGGAGCAGATGAAATTTCAGTTGCCAATCTGAGTGGGCTTCTTGCTGATCCTCAAACACCTGCTTCACATGGGAGTGACCATGGTGATGGGACTGATGCCATATCTGCACCAGTGCCTTCTGGCAAGTTTCTGAAAGATGATGGGACTTGGGACACTCCTGCTGGAGGTGGAGGTTCAGCTTTCACAGTTGTCGATGCTGGCGGTGGTGGTGATTACACCACAATAGAGGCGGCGGCAGCGGCAGTGACTCACGGGACCATCTTTGTGAGAGCTGGTTTATATTCACCTGCGGCACCAATAGTTCTTCAGCAAGGTGTCATTCTGGTGGGTGAAGATGCTGGACCTGGACCTGGGAATGGTGTCATCGTTGATGATTCACTAATCGGACCTCCTGGGTCGGCTTTGCTCACATTCACAGGAGGAGCCCCACCTGTTTTGGGAGCTTATGCTGTGAAGAATCTCACATTCTTTCTCAATAATGACTGCATTGGTGTGTATATAAATGACAATTTCGTTGAGATATCACACTGCAACTTCAGGAATACGGCTGGCCCAGGCAATTCTTCGATAGGAATCTATGTAGATGGAAGCGAATATGTGCTGGAAGGTCTGATATCACGTTGCACTTTCAATCAGCTTCTAAAGGGAATCGAAGGTTTGGGGCTTCAGGGAAGTCTTGGAGATAGGTTCAGAGTGGAACTATGCACCTTCACCAACATGGATGAGTATTGTATCCTGTGGAGGGTTAGTGGTGATGGTGAATATCCGACACTGGATGTCGCAAGTTCAGACTTCGAAAGCTGTATCTGTGGTATAGATACCGATGCACATCTGCAAGCGGACCAGCTCTCTTTTACTTCCTGCATGACTGGCATTGAAGTGGATCACTCAATTCATACATTACCATCTGATTGCTCTCCGTCAATGTCGAATATAATCCAGAACAATTGTGATACTGTTGGGATAAAGTTGACAGGTACTGATGGTGCATCAATTGATGGTCATGCGACAACACAGTGTAATGGCAACCCTCTGCATGTGTTACAAAGTGAGCATTTTAGCATTGAAGGTTGTCACACAAACTTCAACAGTCCTGTTCTCATCGAAACCTCTGGAGAAGGGTATCTCCAACTGTCACTTGACCGGGCAAATACCGATGGGATGAATTGTGTCGATTCTTATAGTCTCACAGTTGATCTGACGGCCATCTGTACATCAATTGGTGGTGTGCCACTACTGCTTAACAACTGTGACCTCAGCGTGTTTACTGGTCATGTGGTATCTTATGCAACGAACAAAGCTGCCATCGAGTTGTCTCAGTTCTGCTCAAAGAACACCTTTGACATGTACGCAGAATCGAAAGATGGAATCTGTGTTGATATTGGGACGGTGGACTCAGGGAATTATAGCAATACATTCCGTGGGTATTACAAGGGAGATGTTAAGTCGTTCAACATACCAGTTAATAACGACAAGAACATCATCAGTGGTGCAACTGCTTTCTCAAATGCGGCTCCTGCAATTGATATTGACTCTGATGGCAATGTGATAGCTGGTTCGTATGTGCAGGATTTCTCTGGCACAACTGCATTAGACGTTTCTGGAAATAACAATTCAATAGGCAGCAGTACCTTTGATGCTGGTGCTTCTGGAACTGAAGTGATCGACACTGGTGCAGGGAACGGACTTGGAGCTGGTGGGAATATATCGACCCATAACAAGATACTGTGAGATTCATAGGAAAATACTTCGAGGTGATCTGAATGACTAAAAAGAAGTCTGCAAAACCTGATCTCAAGGAGATCCAGAAGAAGATAGCTGACAGTGATGCGAAGATCAGAAAGGATAGATCGGAGGCTTCAGAAAAGAGGCGTGTTGCTGCAGTTGAGTCTGCCAGAAGCGAGTACAAAAAGATGCTGAAGGTTGAGGAGAAAGGGCTCAAAAACAAGAAACTCAGCGATTCCGAAAAGGCATCCATCAAGAAAAACGCATACCGGATCAAAAAGAAACTTGACTGCCTGAGCAAGTGATGGGGTGTCCCAATGGCGATGACCCCTACCAATACATCGCAGATCCCCAACAACTCCACTGTTGCTGGGGATACCTGCTCCGATGCACTAGACAACCTAGCGGCTGCTGTAGCTGCAGGTTTGACGTTCAAAGGTAATTGGGACGCTCTGGCTAACGTCCCGGCACTGGCTTCCGGTGTTGGAACACAGGGCGATTACTACAGGGTCAGCGTTGCTGGTAACACCAACTTAGACGGGATCACCGACTGGAAGGTCGGTGATTTCCCCATTTTTGTAAATGGCGCATGGATGAAGTGGGACAACACTGAAAAGGTTGTTTCAGTATTCGGAAGGGATGGTGCAGTTGTTGCCCAGGTTGGTGACTATACTCACGCACAGTTGGCTGCAATAGGAGATAACGACCATCACAACAAATCACACGCCCATGATGGCGTCGATGGATCAGGCACTGTGGCTCACTCTGATACCACAGGTCAGGGTACAGATGACCATCACAACGAAGATCATGCAGGTCGTCATGCAACAGGTCAACCTGACGCATTGACGCCAGGCAGCATTGGAGCTGAACCAGCTTTCAGCAAGAATGAGGCATTCAATAAGGACTTCGGATCCGCTGGAAACACGGTCTGTGAAGGAGACGATGCAAGACTTTCAGATAGTCGTGACCCTAATAACCATGCTTCCAATCACACTGACGGTACTGATGACATAGCAAGTTTCTCAGGATCCGGTTCTAAAGGTTTGGTTCCTGATCCTGGTTCTGAGACTGGCAAGTTCCTAAAGGACGATGGTACTTGGGCAGGTGGTGGTGCTGGTGGTCAGACCGATACTGTCACTGGTTCAAATGGCATAACTAATGTCGGTGACAATGTTGATGCCGATCTTGCTCCAACGTATGGGGTGTTGGCCAACACGATCTGTGAAGGTAATGATTCCAGATTATCTGATGCCAGAACACCTACATTACATGCCGCTTCACATGAAGGTGGAGGAGATCCTATCACTCCGGCAGGGATAGGAGCTGAACCTGCATTTGGGAAGAACACTGCGTTCAACAAGGACTTTGGTAATGGGTCTGGTGAGGTATGTGAAGGAGATGATGCGAGGCTAAGTGACTCTAGAACCCCAACAGACCATGGGAATGAAGCCCATACCCCAAACTTCAAAGCAGACTTTGCTGAGAACACTGCTTTCAACAAAAATTTTGGAAATGGTGCTGGTGAAGTCTGTCAGGGGAATGATTCACGCCTGTCAGATGACAGAACTCCAACATCTCATGACAACACCAAGCACTCGACGAACTACGAGCCAGAGTTCTCAAAGAACACGGCGTTCAATAAGAACTTCGGTTCAGGTGTTGGGACTGTCTGTCAGGGCAATGATTCGAGACTCTCCGATGACCGCAATGATCCTGATGCCATTCACGATGACGTTGCTGGAGAGATAAACGCACTTGGTGAAAAGGGTGCTCCTGTTGGTGATGACCTTTTACTGATAGAGGATTCTGATGATTCAAACGCCAAGAAGAAGGTGAAGATCAGCAATCTGCCATCTCAAGGTGGTGACATAACAATATTCTTCTTGGCAACTGATTATAGCACCACCTATGGTGATTTCAGAACCAGACGCAATGCTTCGGCTGGAGCGCATGAATGGTCTTTCCCGGTCCCACCTGACTTCGATGAATTAGTTTCATGTGAAGCTATTGGGATATACAACGGAACTGGTGGTTCAGATAAGCAGATAGATTTCTACTCTGACTATGGCGCAGAGGGAGAGGACTACAATAATCATGATGAATCTGATATCGGAACATTATTCGATTTCACAGGCAAGAGCGACAAGATAATCGCAATTGACGTGAGTGGTGTCCTTTCAGCATTGTCCGCTGGTGACTACGTTGGGCTTACCATAGACCACAAAGGGATAGGAGATTCAATAGACTACATCTATATCAAACTGGTCTATACCCCATCGTGAGGTGTTTCAAATGACATACGATTACGAATACACAAGAGAAAGACTCACAGAAGGGGATCATGCAGGATCATGGGATATTGACAATCCCGACAGGGTTGATGGTGAAGGCAATAGGATACACCTTGCCTCAGAAGTCTCAACTGCATTCCCAGGCAAGAAGTTCAGACTGAGGTGTGTTGGTGCTGATTGCACTTTCATATTTGAAGAGGAACTCACAAGTGAGCAAGAGACAACTCTGACCACAACTGTCAACGATCACAAGAACAATTCGTGATCCACACATACGCCAAATAAAGCAGGAGAGATCAAAACGAGCAAAGACCCTGAGCCTATGACGGAGAAGATAGCCGAACTCACCTTCGCAACAAAGCCTGATTGCGAAAACCATCGGACTGAGTTCTGGAAGTCTATAAATGCTCTTGAGAAGGCTCAAGTGTCAGAACATGCTAACATAAAAAGTCTGAGGTTAACTGTTGACGATCTTGTCGTTGACAAGAAAGCTAGGGAGAAACAGCGTCAGGAAGAACTGCTTCAGATGAAACAAAGCAACGTCCGTGTTACTGCTGTCATAGTTACACTTGCAGAGATAGTAACACTTGCTGCCATGATAATGATCCCGAAGGTTATTGGTTAATATGGTTGTCTACGATTCTGCCAACGGTGGAGGTTCTTACTCCGATCCAAACGCATGGAACCCTGTAGCTCCAGCAGGTGGTCCTACAAAAACAGATACTTCCATCATCACGCCTGGCAACCCAATAGACATCGACTCGGTTTCAGAGACTGGTGTCATTTCCATAGATGACGGAGCTATCCTTACTGGCAAAACAGGATCCGCAATGAAACGGTATGGTCCTATAAACATATCACGTCAAGGTCGTTTCAATGTAGAACCTGGCTTTGAAATAATAAGCCTGGGTGCTAACGGCATGTTCCTGTTCGACAATACTGGTGCAGAGACCTACGACGAAGACTATGGTGTGAGGATGGTAGGTAGTGCAGACAATCCCATCATACTGAGTGGATCTCTAGGTTCAAACTATCTATTCAACGGAGTGGCACCAGGACCAGGTGCTACACTGTCATACATCCAAATGGAGCATGTCAGGTTTGAACTGTCAGCATGGTCTGGCATGATCGATCATATATTCTCACCTGACGGTAGAGTCAAAGCTGTGATCAAAGATCTCATATTCGATTGCATCAACCCTGACAGCGATGGGTTTGTATTCAATGGAGGTTCCACTGATTGCCAGCTATATGTTGAGTGGGACAACTGGTCTCTGGAAGTTGGAGATGCTTATTGTATAGGTATGCTCACTGATGGCAAGTTCAAGCTGGATGGGACCATAGACGATGTCGAGATCATAAATAACTCACCCAACAAAGCTACAGTCAGCCTACAGGCGGATGCAGAAGAGAACTCGCTTGTGGTCACAAACCCTAGGTTCATCAATCGTGGTACTGGTGTATGTGTCAACGTGAATGGAGGATTAGGCCCTTCCGCATTGAACATAGGTGAAAAGTACAATCACTGCAAATTCTTCAATGCGTTCTACCAGACTGCAGGTGCAACCAAATGGAGGACTGAAAGTGTTGCCCAGACGAAGAATGGCAACTGGTTGGACTATGGATCCAACCTGAAACCCTCTGAGATCGTCATGGGTGGTGCAGTTGGTGAGTGGACTTTCAAATTGATCAAAAAGTTCGATCCCACATTCAAATCCGAAAGCAATAATCCAATAGCAGATGTCAGTGTGACCGCAACATCTGGCAAGAATGATCCAGCCACTGGTCAGCCATACGATCAAGCAGAAGGTTCCTCAGGATCCGATGGGAAGATGTCAGAAGACATGTACCTCATAACTGCATATGGTGATAGGAGCGGTCTTACAGCTTACAGCGATTCCTCCAACCCGGCTAAAATAGCCATCACTCAGGAGGGTTCAGATCAATACCGTCAAGGCCTGTCCGGTTCCTGGACTCTCCTGAGTGCACCCATCTCCAGTCCAATGGAAGAGAACTACACTGGTGACATCTACCTGCAGAAGTCTCCTCCATCAACTGGTAACACATCGTTCATTCAACCAATACTTGTTGTCGAGGGGAAAGGTAATGATACCATATCAAGGTTGATGGATTGGGATTCCAGGAAGGCATTGAAATCCAACGTCAGATATCCTGTGGATGCCAGGAAGACTGTTGCCAAAGTTGTCAAGTCTGAAGAGACACTTGACTTCTATGTTGTGTTGGAGAACGATAACCACAATTACAGCAACATCTTCCACTACAAAGCTGTGGAAACGAAGAGGTCATCAATCTGGAGGATGGCCTACGAGTTCGATGGAATTGCAGCACCGATGCCATATTTCGCCAACACCGCTGCTCTCGGACGCACTGTAGTGAAGATCTCCATCACTGCACCTGATACTTTCATCCAAGGTGAAATAGCCTCAGTGGCCATAATAGCTCAGTCATGGGGCGAATCAAACCTATCACATAGTGATACTGTTCTCTGCATAGCTGTCTCACCAGTAGTCGAATACTCTGATGTGGAGAAGGCTGCAGAGTTCTTGATCACTGCACAGGATCTCAACCCAAGCTTTGCGAAATACTCCGATGAAGCCGTTTGCCAGAAGTTCATAGACGACAGGACCGGTATGGTCATCCTTGATGTCCTAGATAGGATGAATGGGATCCAGATAAACGACTACGCCAAGATAAAAAGCTACATAACCCAGAGAGTGCTTTGGGATGAGGTAAACAGGATCAACGAAATGGTGGAAGATGGTGGCGGATACTTTGAGCCTGTCCTCAGGATTATAGATGCTGAGGCTACGAGAATCTGGAATATGTTGACCTATGGACGGTGATGGAGATAGCTACAAAAGGCCTAAGACGTCGATTCAAAACAACCATCATAGGTGATATGGGACCAATGCTTACAAGGCTCGCACAGGGTCCCAACTACTATAAGATGTGGCAAGAGATATTCAAGGTAGCTGAAATGATCTTCAGCAGGAGATTCGCCACTTGGGCGTTTGAACCAAAGAGACGTTCAAACATACACGGAAATACTCCACTCAGACGTGGTACTATATACGACAGTACCGGCAGAGCGACTGTAATAGGAAACCGTCTGATACCCTCTCTTACATCTAGGAACAATTTCTCAGTACGTGAGATAACTAGAAAAGATGCATCATTCGGTACTAGATTCCCTTGGGCATACATTCTCAATTTCGGTAAAGCTGTTGCTGTTACACGTATACGTATAGCAAGGCGCAGGAGATCCCTCAAATGGCGAAAGGGAAATGATCCAAAAGACATGAGAAAGTATGATGATTTTGTAGTTGGTCCTGGTGGCGATTACGACATGGCTAGACACCAGGGCGGTAGAAGCTGGCAAGCCATGGGTCCGATATATATCAGGAAGACTCAGGATTCTGGATTCAGAATGCCAAAACGTGAATTCTTCAGGAAATTCACTCCACAAGAGATTGCCTGGATGGGCGATAAGGTCAGGAAAAACATTAACCAGCTTTGGTATGAGGCCAGGAGGATGGGTGGTCGACCATGATAACATCAGTTGGAGTATCTAAGACCGATCCTACTCTCGATGAGCTGTTCTACATTGAGATCATTGAAACAGGATCACCTTCCATATTGGTGGCAGAGATAGACTACGGCGAAGGATGGGGTGGACGGTTTCGCAAAGTGTTCCCTGCCATACCGGATCCTGCAGGTACCCCAGACAAATACGTTGCAAAGGTATACGGTTGGCAGATGGGTGCTTTCCCTGGAGCACGTGACGTTGTGATCACAGCTTTCTCTGACACCCCAAGCTCACTATCCAATACCATCAGCATGGAGGTAGTCCAAGTTAGGGATGTCATAAGACCTGTACTAGACTACTTCGTTCAGTTCCTACAGAATCACCCAGAAATGGGTCAGAAGGAATTCGCCAAAGCCTACAAACTGATACGGAAGCCACGCCAAGTTAAGACAGAATCTCCTGCATTCTTCGTAAGGATGGCTGACCTGGAACTTGTGCCTCTTCTGGCATCAACTGAAATGAAGTGGGTCATGACAGTCACGATAAACTACCTGGAGAGCATCAGAAACAAAAGAGAGATAGACCCAATAAAACACCAGATCTTTGTAAGAGATGTGGTGAATCATGTGTCATCCACTCCAAGCCTTGATCCTGGGTTGGGCCTGATCACGGCCGTGGCACGGAAAGCTGATATACCATTTAATACATTTGAATATCTACATATGATACAGTCAAGTGTTGACATACGGGTTGAGGTAATCCCGCAATACATCTAAGGTGATATAATGACTCAAGCGAAATCAACGGCAGGCGCAACACCCCTATGCTTTCTGCCTGAACCTGAATTTGGACAGATCCTCCAGGGCTGCGGAATCAATGATGCAAGGTTGACTGGTTCAGACCACATTAGCGTTGACCCAGGTGGTGCAGGAGGCACAAGGGGATACTCAACCGCTTTGATGAAGGGGATGAGATGTCGTGTCAAGAACAACGACTACACTATCGCTTCAGTCCTGTATTCTGGCTCAGGTGTTCCAAGATATGAAATATATTTTGAGACACTTCTGCTTGAGGATACGGCACCAGGTGACGATTTCTACATACACATGATACCTTTTCCTCACCAAGTGTCCAAGTGGGATCCAAACGAGGACTTCAATCGTGACTCCTATGGCCAGGTAGGTTCAGGTGTCACTGACAATCAGAGCTCACAGGGCGGTAGGGAATTTAATGGAAGTATCGATGGACGCAAGGGTCGTGATATCTACAGGCACTATCCAAACGTAGCTCTAGGGTCTTCGGTATTCGCCATGATGATGCTTCAGGACGGTCTCCTGGTTGACCATGGCAGCTACTTTGGTGGCGATATCAGGTCTGATACCGTGGCAAGATCATTCACGGTTGCGTGGCTGATAGACAAATCTACAAATGACATACGCCTCGTGCCTGGTTGCATCGTAAGAAACACTGAAGAAACATTCGGGGAGGACATGGAAGCTCAAGCAGAGTTGACTGCCGACTTAGGCGGACAGTATGAACTCAATCCGACTGTTACTGAACTGGCCACATACTACAACATCATACCTACCAGCGATCCTTACCTTGGACCAAGCGTCAGGACACATGGTCTCGTTGACATCAGATGGAGATTCGGTCTGGGTCTCATAGCTCCTTACATACCTGGTGAAAATTACATTGATGTAGAGTTCAACAGCGTGTTAGAATTCGGTGACACCATAATCATCAGCAACAAGTTCGGACAGGAAGATGAAAGGACTGTTGATTCACTTGGTGGTGATAGGCATAGAGTGTACTTCACAGGAGGTCCTTTGACCAACAACTACGAAGAGAACACTTCGTGGTGTACTCAGAAGTACAACTCCAGGAAGCATTACCCCATGAGAGAGCTCAGCGTGAAGACGATGCCTGGATTCATGATGCTCGGAGACATATCCGAAGCAGTGGATTACAAGACCCAGGTAGTTGCCAACAAGATGTTGATCGAGATAGATGCTTCATTCCGAAGAGCAACCAACCTGCTGTGGAGGCTCCAAAGAGCCAACCAGACCAGGATCAAAACATACGTTGAGGTGTGGGAGTATGAGTCATCATATGACAAATCCAACTACGCCAACATGTATAGAGAGTTCCCAATGACTATCGTCAGCCCAGTTCGTGAGCCGATGGATAACGAGAAAGGTGAGATATCTGATGAGATAAGCTTAAAGCTGTCAGGCACACCAACACTGCAGCTCTTGACAGACTTCTTGCCATCAACCCCGTAAAGGGAGAATAATACGGAGATAGCCTATGTCAGAAAAAAAAGAAGAAACGAATGAAAAGCGTCAGCCTATAAGGTTAGCCAAACAAATTACAATCATAGCAGAAGGCCAAGAGTTCGATTTCGTTGTGAAACGGATCAGTAGACGCCAAATGGATATCTGGGAGAGGGAGTTCGGCATTCAACGTAACAATGGAAAGAGAGGCAATCTGATGATGAAACGTGCCCAACTCGAAGATACCAGGGACAAACCCAATGTCCAACTGGATATCCTTGAGAGAAGGCTCCAAGAGATAGACGATGCCTTGGATAGGTTGGATGCTCAATTGGACAGTGACTACAAGCTTGGCGATGGAGAAGACGATATTGCCTCTATGGATGCTGCAGCACAGGCACGTTTGCTAGAGATGGGCATAATGGATCCAGAAAGATCTGCGCTCGAATGGCTTGATGAGGATCCTCAAGTCTTCACGCTGTTGGTCAAAGAGCTACAGGCGATGCTGTTCAAAACCATGGAGAGTACCAAGTCATTCTATGATGAATTGGTATTACGGCTCGGAGAGTATGAGCCTGATCAAGAAATAAAGATCCGAGAACTCATTACCGTCATAAAGGAGGCATACGAATCTACAGCAGATCCGGCTAAAAAAAAATCCGAAGGTGCTTACGATGTAAGTCTCGAGACTGCCTATTCTGCCCCGTCTCAGACGACGTAGAACTTATGCAAGCAGTCAGGCATGCAAGGTACTTGAGACTCGGCATAAACAGCATCGGAGAGTCACTCGCAGACATGGACTACCACGATAGTGTCATGATCGACACTGTTATCTGGGAGCAAGACCTCTACGAAGATGAACGCAACAAGAAATGGATCAAAGGCATGAAAAAAGGAACTCCGAGGGTATCTTAAATGGTTGGCGAACAGGTAATCATGAGCAGGGTGTCGACAGTATTCGATACCCAGGGTGAAGAAAAATACACCAGGACGCTCGAGAAAGTAAAGAATGAACAGACTGGCCTAACCAAGACAACAGAACGGTTGACCCGTGCAGATGCAAATGGAATTACTGTTCTAGAGAGCAAAACAGATACAACCCTTGATCATACCTACGCAATGAAGAAGCAAGAGAGACAGACACGGCTTAACATGCGCTCAATGCACATGATGAATATGGCCGTGCTTGGTGTCAACATGTCTCTTCTTGGTATCTCTTTCCAACTATCCAACCTAGGCTTCGTTTCTGAACGTACTGCCGAAGATCTACGCAAAACAATCGCCCCGATGCAGCTCATGCTCTCCATGGTCAACCTACTGTTTGCAGCCCAAATGCTATGGAAGCTGTCAATAGACCAAACAAGATATTCTCTTTCTGGTCTGACATACTCGATGATAACTGTCGGTGTATTGATGGCAATGATCCAGACGAAAAGCCGTGCGCTTAAAATGATACTTGGAGCAGTGGCTGCTGTTACCCTAGTCCTGTCTGGTTACTTCTTCCTACTCGCTCACTCAGAAGCATTCGCTCAAGCCATGGGTGGTCCTGCAGGATGGGCTACTCTATCAAAAGGCCTGATCGTAGCTGCTGCAGCGGGAGCTACCCTTGGAGGTCTTGTCAGTGCGGCTCAGTCCAAGTCAAGGGCATTCTCAGGCAGGATACTGACATCGCCAAGCACGATAATGGCTGGCGAGACTGCGGAAGCTATCATACCACTACAAAGCCCTAAAGCTGCTCGGATGGGTTTGGTCGGACCAGGTGGGCAAGGAGTTACCATACAGCACGCCACTTTCAACGTAATGGCGGACAAACCATCCACCTTGTACAAAGAGGTGCAGAGAGCTACAGCCAAACGCAGTTATGAGACTGGACGGTGATTTAGATGGGAGAATGGCCACGTAATCCTGATTATCAGAAATCATGGTATCAAGGGATATATCCACACTCGCTTGATGTTGGTAAGAATGATTTCTTCGACGCCAGGCTGATCAACATAGCTGCAAATGTGAGTAACGAAGATGTTGGCACTCTAGCAAATATTGATGCCATCAACGTATATGATTATCCTAGGATGTTTTGGGGATACTCAAAACAAGGTGGTCCAGGCAGTTGGACTGAAAAATACTTGAGGCCTGTTGTGAAGCTCAAGTTACCAGAACCTCCTGTACAGGGCATGGTTCCATTTTCAATAACACTGTACTTGCGAGAGTGGCACGGCGTTGATGGTAACCTAGGTCACACTGTGCCTGATCCCACAACCTACGGTCTGGATGACGTCAACTACCACCTGGTAGAGTGCCTTAGGGATGTCTATGGTGACCCTGAAGGTGAAATGTGGGGATCAGAGAATGCATCAGAGAGTAGCTTCAGAGCATACCAGGGAGCTAACTTCTTCTTCTTCAGGGGCTCAGGTCAGCCTGATGCTGATGAAAAAGCCAATGAATGGGGTTGGCACACAGGGGATCCATCAGGGTACGATACCGATTGGCCTGAACCTTCTGATGTTGGCAATGGGATATCTCACATGACTGAGGCGAATCTGGTTGATGCGGGTGGAACCAAATGGTGGAAATTGGAGCTACGTGACTTTGCATTCAGATCTGGACTGACTGCAGGATCTGATCTATTGTTCATGCTAATAGACAGGTACGAGGAGAATTTCGACATTGCGGTCAGGCCATTCGATAGGTTGGCAGCTTGCTATGTACCAGGCGAAGGCGTTGTTGTACCAACTGGCGATTACCCTGAAGATTGCGAAGTGGGTGGTGCCGATTCAGGCACAGCGGCAATTTTGATGAAAGTGGAATGGGGTTGGGCTGAAGAGTCCGATAGCCCACAGCCCACTGAAGTTAAATTGGAAGGTCTTGACAACACCAACACGTTTGGGAAGCTCACCTGGAAAACCCCAACTGAATCTAAAAATGATAGGTTCCTTAGATACGAGATATACGTTCAGAATGAGAGTACACCATCACTATCACAAATATTGACACTACTTGATTATAGGGCCACAAGTGCTCAAGTCAATCTTTCAGGAAATGAGATTTTCTTTTTCATGGTCAAAGCGATATATGAACGTACCAGACTCATATCTGATGATATAATTGGTGGATGGGGATACGGGGGCAGGCCTGTGGCTGGTAAGTACATAGAGATACTGGACAAAAATGGTGGTTCTAATTTCCATGTTGGTGACAAAGTGTACGTTGGTGCTACTGGGTGGGATGGCTTCTTTAGCTATCCTGAAGCATCCAACAGGAACAAGAACGTGATATTTGCAACAACCACGACGTTCATCTATGATGGTGCCCCAAGGCTGCATGCAGGAGATATGGTAATAATTGTCAATAAGAATGGTGACATGAGCAAATCCGTAATAAGGTCAATAGACAGTGTGGCTATTGGTCCTGGCCCTGGAGAGCAAACGATAACTTTCAACAGGCAAATAGACTACGGATTCGCAGTAGGTGAAGCTTACCTCTATGCAGTATTCTCACATGCAGACAAGATAGTTGTATCCACAGGAAATGAATCGTTCATTGAAACAGACACACTTTACACATTAAGTGAGATCCTTCTTCCAGGCGACGGCGCATTCAAATCATACAAAAGCGAAGAGCTGAAGACCGGAGATTGGGTAGTCTTCATGAGCGGATTCCGACCATTGTTCGGACGTGTTGACAGTGTCGATGGTTACCAGGTTTCTTTCACACGCATGGGAGATTGGGATAATGATGAAGGTGTCCCACAGAACATAACATTGGAAGTCAACACCCCTTTCTACATCATACCACCTTTCATCTTTTCGCAGAAGGGTGAATGGAAACCATCAGTATGGTGCAGCATGGAAGAGACGAAAATGAAGTCACGAATCAGGTATGCCAATTCATTTATATTTGGATCACAGCGTCCTGTATCACGCATAATAAGTGAAGCAAAGATATACGCAGGAGACTACTCTGGTCTAGGGTTTGTTGATACAGACATCCAATTCTTCTGCAATGGTTCTGTATTCTATTCCAACAATGAAACAATAGAGGCTGGTGCAAACAAACCTAAGGCATATTGGTGGAAGAACTATACCACCAATCCTCCAGCTCAACTGCCTGAACCTGGAGTGTCTCTTAATGGATGGACTGAGACCGATACATATGAAGTCATAAAGTCGTTTGCGACAAAAGTCGATGTTAGTCAATTCTTACTTCAGGGGCCTGGTCAGACGAAAGTCCAGTTGTCTTCAGCATTCGATCCAGAGGATACAGACGTCATTGAAATATCTGGAACAGCAAGCTACGATGGGGTTTACATACTGGATCCTGCTCACATCATAGATCAGAACAACATCATCATAGACGTAACATTCGTTGGTGATGAAGCACCTGCAGTTTGCTACAAGTCCTGGTTGAAAAGGGACGTGGCATGTGTTGTCTGGAACGGTGAGACTTACGTTGGACCATATCCTGGAAACCTGAGCGATATCCTATCTGAAGTATCTACCAGGGAGATCATCGTCGCTAAGGATGCTGCACAGTATGGATTTGAGACTGTGATTGATCTTAAGGCATCCATGCTCAATAGGTATCAGACAGAGGACGTGTCAGGTGGTAGGAGTTCAGAGACCAGGAAATCCTATTCAGGTGTCACAAAGGTCCAGAGCGGTGTGTCTGCCATACAGGAAGTGACCATGTCTGGACGTGCTTCAACTGAGGTATCTGTCCATCCGAATCCTGTTATCGAAGCCTGGAAGACATCTGTTGGAATACCCAACGATGAGCCGGTTGATCTTGTCACGCTTAAATACTTGGAAGAGGAGAGAGCTCTGGCCAAGTTCGAAGTTGAAGGTAAGATGGTGCTGGGATTGATAAGGGACTGTTCCAGAAGTCGTGAGTCAGGTATGATCAGACAGAAAGATTGGAGAGCATCGTTCACTATAGTTGGCTTAGCATGACCTTGAAAGTGGAGGCAAAGCGTCGATGGGACAGCTCATGGACTGACATAACATCGAAGTTTGCAATGAACAACTTCGACGGATTCATTGGAGCTGACGCTAAGGACATACTCACCTTTGATATCGAGAGGTCAGATGCTGCACTTGTATGGATGCCAGTAGGTACACAGATAAAGGTGTACCTGGATGAGAATGGACATTTACCTGAGAATCCTGATTTCCATGGCATAGTCATCGATGACATAACACCTCAGATAGAAGACTCTGGTTCTGGGTCTATTGAACAGACTCTCTCAGGTCCTATGGGCATCTGGGATAGAATATACACCACAGAGGAGATTACAGGAATAACTCCATCATCGGCATTGAGGTTGCTTAATCAAATGTCAGCCGATCCTGAAACGGATGAACCGCCGTTCAAAATAGCTTCTTTCATCCAGAACGATAAGATGTCAACCAAGATCGATGCTGGGAAGACGTTACTGTCTCAAGCGAAGAGCGTCATGAATGACAAGATCATAGTGGATGCTTCAGATGAATTCAATATCAGGTTCCCTCACATCTATCCTGTCTTTGCTCAGAATGGTACGACCATCGTTGCCAACATAGAGCCTGACGTCAAGGCTGGCTATGATCGTGTAATAACTGACGATGATATCGTAGATAGCGAATTCTCTGATCTGCCTAAATACTTCACAGAGGCTTTCATTCAAGTGAGTGAATATCAAAGGGTGATATCCTACAGGTCTCGTGTATCATCATACGGTAGGCTTCAGTATTATTCTGGTGCTTCAGACAGACGTGATGTTGTCAATGCCAACAGGAATGCTATCCTTAGGATACTGAGGAACCTGGATCCTGCAAAGACAATAGAGATCACAACCTACCGTAGGGACATCAATGTCAATGAGAGGTTGAGACTGCAGTCTGACCGTCTTGGTATTGATGAAACTTTCATAGTGCTATCGAGAAGGTTCACGGCTGAGCCTGATGTTGAGATGAAATACGAACTTGGATTCAACCTTCAGGACTTGGAACAGTACCTGACTATCTAAGTCTGAACAACTCCAGGTTGTCCAGGAAGTTCGATAGGGACCATCTGCCCTCGCTCCCACGTGGTGCAGGATCTTCCACAATCGTCGCATATGATGAGATCTCTTCCCATGGGAGCTTTCCCAGATGTAGCTCCAATTGTCTCTCAGCGGCCTTGAGACGGTCCTTCATGGTCAAAATATGGAGTCGTGTCTCCTTCCCTTCACAGAGGCAGAATGAGGCCCCTCCTTTGCCTTCTGTGAGCATATCCATTGCATAGGAGTCCTGGTGTGGGGATATGGTCGTTTCTCCTACCAGATCAAGCCCATAGGCGTTGGAGGAGTATTTACACTCCATGGTGTAAGCAATCCCATTGAATACTATGATGAAGTCTGCAGGGACCTTGGATGTGATGTACCTGGCCATGATGCTCTTACCTGTTTGTTTCTCGTAGGCCTTGATGATGTTGTCGTAGATCTTTGTGTCAGGCAGCTTGTAGTGGAATAACCTGTGTGTGAATATCCTATGGTACCACAAACAGTCATCAATCCATCTCTCGAAGTTGTGTCCTATGTAGGCTGCCCTTTCGCCTGACGTGGGTTGGGCTAGTGGTTGCAATGCCATTCAAATGTCACCTCGCTTTGGTACCCATTCATAATCTTCCCATTCGACGTTTTTGTAAACATACCCATTGACCCACTTCCTGAACCTCCTTTGCGCAGTATCCGTTGGATCGAAAGCCATAACGAATGGTGGTATTCTGTATTTGAACCATAACGTCTTGACTCTGTATATGTCCTCTTCTATTGTGGAATCATATCCTATAAGGACATAGCACATAAGTTTGTAAGGTCTTATGAAAGTCGTTATTAAATCAAGATTTTTTGTCATATCTGATTTGGGATTATCCCATGCTATTTTGACACGTTTCATTATTTTGATTGAGTTAATTGCTTTGCAATGCTCTTCGTTCATTAGTCTGGCGTCAACTCCCATAAAATCTACAGGTTGGCCCCATGCCCTAAGCGTATCTATGGCCAATCTCCAATTCGGATTAGCAAAGAAGTTGTTATCTACTACAGTAATGTAGCGTCCAGTTGGATTCAAATTGCTAGGCCTGACTGATTTTATATCTCCTTCCTTTTCAGGAACTATGCAGAATCCGCACTTGCGTATACACCCACGACTGAACCACACATATGATGTATCGCACTTTGGATATATGGAATAATCAAGCATTGATCTTTCTATTTCATCTGGCAAATTCTTAGATAATGATATACCAGATCCGCCTCTAATTATTTTATCATCGTCATCAGGAAGTTTAGTGAAATTGAATAATGCAGACAGATATACATTATCATATTTGTCATGCTTATCCTTATTGTACCATTCCACATAGTTCCCCATTTTCCTGTGGTACCCTGCTATTTTCATGTAGGCAGTATTGAATATTTTAGGCTCTATGTCGATTATGCCAATTACTCTGGGTTTTTTCTTTTGCGGATATGGCCTGACCGAGTTCAATGGTTGCAATGCCATTCAAACTTCCTCTGTGTATACGAACACTGGCGTTTTGTCGCCCATGTATGCACCCTCGATGTTTGTGAAGAAATGCTCCATGGCTTCAACTTCATCCATACCCTGTAACCTCAAGATTTCCAAGATCTTTGGCACACTGTATACCAAAACACTTTCTCTATCGTGCTTCAGCCACACGTATGCATATCCTAAACAGGCTTGGTCCATACCGTCTGCTTTAAGCAGATCATCCCCTACGATTTGGCAAGCTTCCTGCGGATACATCAAGGCACACTCACGATTACTGCATATGTAATTTCTTTGGTATATGGTGCAAATATCCACCTTGAAAGTATTTCCCGTTCCACGTCCGTGAGCATTCCAAACAATGCTACTTTTTCGCTGAGCTCAGGTAGATCACATTTCTGCTTTGGCATGATTCACACCTCACACTTCCACCTCGCTTTTGCAATCTTTGCAAGAAGCTACACAATCGAAGTCAGGATCATCGCATTCACAATCAACGCAAACCCTACCACCACATGTCTTGCACCATATTCCGAATCTTTCCGATCCGCATACGGGGCATTTCAATTGTCCACCACCATGTTGTCACACATTGGATTATCTCCTTTAAATGGGTCAGGGAGAGGGGATGTGAGAAGAGAGGATTGTGCGTGATGAATGCTTATGAAAATTGCACCCCTCTCCCTGTTGTTGATCAATCGCAACCTCCTTCTAGGTATTGGATCATTTCCTTCTTAGATCTTTTCCTGAACACCGTGAATCCAGGATTCTCATCAGTGGCTTCCTTGTCCATGATGTACATGTCCATGGGTATGGCCAAGTAGTTCTTGCCTAACCTATGTGTAAGGCTTGTTCCGTTCTGAGGAGGCAGGCCTATCTTAGTCGTTCTTGGCATTGAAATACCCATCCATGTATTTTTCAGCATTTTCACGAATGAACTCTGCAGCATACTCACGACACCTTATGCTTGGACCATCCATTGCCAGCTTCAGCACATCGCTAATTTTCAATGCACTGTAGTCAGAATTAGTATGATCAGTGCCGCAAAGCTGACATATCGGATTCTCTTGGCTGATCGTGGCTTTGATCTTGTTTTCAACTTTGGTGATAGCATCAGGTTCATTGACAGCATCCCGAATGTCTTTCAAATCATTCCTGACCTCATTGATGATGTGCAATGCAAGGTTCATGCCATAGTCTTTATCGGCTTCCATCTCTTTGACCATCTTATCCAATTTAGACTCCATTAGAACTACCCAATGTATCAAACGCATATGGCATTCAAAATGGATTGACATGTCATCAGAATTAGGTTTACCCCAATGGTAGCATGCAGGACACCATGTGCTTGTATCTCCAATCTTCTTTGCATATCTCCCGCATCTGTGACACTTGACGTATTCGTCAGGGTGCTCCTCAGCGAATGGTGCAAGGATGTCTTTCATTCCTGCACCAGACACTTCTTCCCTGTCGCCTTTTTTCGGATTGATTCTATCTCCTCCTTATCTATACCACCTTTGCGTTTACATGCAACAGACTCCACTTGAGGTTGATCCTTCATGTACTTGTTGTTATCTTCCCTTATGCGCTTCCTCCTCCTTTCCCTCATCTCCTCTTCAAGTGGGTTGGTGCCAGGCTCAAAATCCTTTGTGAATCCACACTCAGGACATCGCATGACACCAGACGATCTTTTCAACTTGACGAATCTATTTGAACCTTGGTGCATTTTCTCCCAGCACTTTGGGCAAGCATTCCAAGGAATAAAATCCCAAGCTATGCGGGCTTCATTCCCCATCGTCATACCCCAATGATGATAACGTGTTGTCATCGATACTCGGTCTCTTCGGTATCTTGGACTCCTTCTCCACGAGTATCTGGGTGAGCGATGTGGTCTGTAGCTTGCTGATCACACTCTTCTTGTACTGATCCATGGCCTCAGCCTTGATCGGATGCTCGAATGAGATTGTGAACCCTTCCTTGATGGTCCTGGTCCTTCCAGTCTCAGGTACCTTCTCACCCCTAACCTCCTCCTTGATCACAGCTTCCACATTGATCGCAAGCAGCATGAGCCTCAGAGTTCTGACAGCGTCTCTGGCTTGGAACCACTTGGGCCACTCCGATATCAGTAGGTTGTCGAAACTCAGGAACACAGCCTGCTTTTTCGTGTCACCTATCAGAGCTTTGATCATGTCGAAGATCTCGAACACTTTGACTTGGCGATCAGGTATTCGTCTGACCTTCTTGCTTGGCTCCATGTCCAGTCTGTCGTAGCTGGCCTGTCTGATCCATTCCGCTATTGGTATGTTCATTTCTCTGGCATCTTTTTTGATGTTGGCCCAGAGGGCATTGGGGAACTGGACAGCATGTGTGACCATGTTCTCCTTCTCTGGGTTCAAATCGTCTGATAGTCTACTTCCCATAGGCTTACCTCCTTTGTTGTAAAAAGAATACTCATTCACATATATAAGTCTAATTGGATTGTGAATCTTACTTGACCACATCCCTGCTATCGGATAATAACGCAGCTTCCCACGGATCCTCCATAGTGATAGTAGGTTCTATTGGATCAGGCACCACTACTATCTTCATGTCCCTGAATATATCTGGGCGTTGAATTCTATGGCCATATGTCTTTTTCGACAGGATGACGCACAGCCTGATGTAATCCATCCGATAGAGGACCAGTAACATTTTCCCAGTAGGTGGGAATCTGCTGAAGAACTCTTCTCTTTTGGCGTCTATGGTGTGGAGTATATCGTAATCCTCAGGCTCGATCTCGATATCACATACTGACACTATGTGAAAAATCTCATTGAGATCGTGGTTAAACGGAGGGTGTATTGTTTCCTTCATTGGTTACACATCCGCACAATCTATGCCCTTGATTAACTAACGGAGTCGGCAAACGCTATTGCCATTGTCTTGGCATCATCCATAGTTCTTGCAGTAAACCCAACTGGTAATGATACATCATCTTCGGGGTGGTCTGCAAGA
>Ga0272441_10000806_pt1 | contig 68940 bp, 61 predicted proteins | sample SSMProp6N_FD_193582 | JGI IMG/M metagenome (GOLD analysis project Ga0272441, IMG submission 193582) | Marine sediment archaeal communities from Little Sippewissett salt marsh, Falmouth, MA, United States - SSM-Prop-6N | ecosystem: Environmental > Aquatic > Marine > Wetlands > Sediment ...
CGCGCTCCAGCCACCGGGCCCGTCCCGACCTGTCTTCCCGTTCGATCTTCATGGCCTGAAAGATCTGTTTTGCCAGATCTATCTGCCGGCGGCGGAAGATGCTGTCAGGGGGCCATCCCATGACGGTGTGCTCGGGCTCGGGCCGTTCCCTGGCACGGAGCTTTTCGATATTCATCCCTTTGGCCCGCTCAAGGGTTTCGCCCGTGAGGACGGCAAACTCCCAGGGCTGGGTGTTCATTGCGGAGGGCGCCTGCGCGGCAATCTCCAGGATCTTCATGATGGTTGCCTCCGGGACCGGGTCGGGTCTGAACTTTCGTATGCTCCTTCGACTTGTTATGGCCTCTGCAATCTTCATCCAACATCTCCTTACGATAGAAAATTAAATAGGGACAGCGCCTATTTTCTGCGCCTCGGCCTTCCCCGAGGCAGTGCCCGCAGACGACATCCCAGGAGGGTCTCCAGGGTGTCGATAAAGGTCTCACTCCCGCTGGGACGACCGGTCATGGTGTTCTTCCGCACTGTCTCCACTGCCTGTCCGTCTTCCTCTCCGCCGAGATAGGTCTGCCAGTCGTCAATGCCGAGGACCTCCGCGCAGGTATCTGCAACGAGGGCATGTCGCGTTCCGCTGACGTGAGTCCCCGCGCTGGACCATTCGTACCCTTCGGCGCGGGGTACCAGGCCGGCACGCACCGGGTTGTTTTCCACATGGCGAACCGCCGCATAGGCATGGTGTTCGTCGAGGATGGACGAGTAAAATCTTCCCTGCCACAGATGTCCCGATGCCCCTTTCTTGCGATTGACATACTGTGAATATCTCATATGCAGCGTATTGAAGGTACGGGAGAGGCTGTCCGCCCTGCCGGGGACACAGACGAAATGGACATGATTGGTCATGATACAGTATGACCATATCTCCAGGTCGTACCGGCGGCAATACTCTTCCAGCCAAGCGAGGTACCGGCGGTAGTCCCCGGGCACCTCGAAGATGATCTGGCCGTAATTACCCCGCTGCGTGACATGGTGGGGATATCCCGGTGCGATGATGCGTGCGACTCGTGGCATGGGGTGCTCCTTTAATCTATGCCGGGATGCCCTGTCGATAAAAACAGCCGCTGTCCCTCTTTATCGGCTCCTGATGACGCCCACCCGCTCGCAGTAGTGCGAGACGCAGCAGCGGCTGCAGAGGGGCGACAGGGGGCGGCAGATATCCCTCCCGAAGGCGACGAGATAAGTATTGTAGGTCTCCCAGTGTTCCTCGGGGAGCTTGTCCCTGAGGGCCCATTCCGTCTCATCGGGACTCTTTGTCGCCACATATCCCAGGCGGTTGGAGATCCGGTGGACATGGATGTCGACACAGATGCCCCTGCCACCATAGCCGAGGATGACGACCAGGTTGGCCGTCTTTCTCCCCACGCCTTTCAGTGTCAGCAGTTCGTCGATGCTGTCCGGTACGCGTCCGTCGTACCGGGTCACCAGTTCCCGGCAGACGTGCCGGATGGTGCGGGTCTTGTTCCGGTAGAAGCCTGCGGGATAGATGGCCTCCATGACTACATCTTCCGGCAGTCCCAGCATGTCATCCGGTGTCGCGGCAAGTGCGAAGAGCCGCTCCGTGGCCGGTCCTGTGACTTCATCCTTCGTCCTGAGACTGATGATGGTGGAAATGAGAATCCGGAAGGGATCACGCCTGACCTGGGCCATCTCGGCGACGAGGGGAAGCCGGTGGGCCTGTACATATCCCTTGATCAATTCAAGAACGGGGGCAATAACGGTATTGTTCATCAGCGGGCTTTAATTCTTTCGTAATACAGGTCTTCCGGTATCCATACTATTGAACGTTCATGCAGATGGTTCATGAGAATACATCGCGGTACGCCTTCGAGAGATCAACAGGCAGTGAAGGCGGAGGGGCGGCCGCCCCTCTGGCGCAGGATCGCGGACCGTCCACCGGTATCCCATCGGATGTTCAATCACTCATAGCCTTCATCGTTGGCGAGGATATCGAGGTGCAGGGTGGCTATGTCTTCCACATCGAGATTCGGTTCTTCCGTGGTGTCACGGAAATCCACTATCTTGAGGTACCGGTTGCAGGCGTTACACACATCGACGCGATACTTCTCTTCTCCTTCGACGGTAAAATAGGAGAGGGTCTGCTGCTCCGTGTTGCGGCAGAAGGGGCACTGGACACGGACAAAGTACCATTCGAAGCCGCACTGGCTGCAGAACAGGTGTCGCTGTCCCTCTTCCCCCTTCAGTTCGCCTATCTTGGGTTCATGCCCGCAGACGGGACAGTACCCCTCGGACCAGCCGGAATCCCTGATGACCGCGCCGTACCGTTCGGCCACGATCTCCAGGGCGGGCCGCAGGCTCTCTTCAATGAGGAAGCCCAGAAGATCGAAGACCGTTTCGTCATCCTCCGATGACATCGTCTGTGCGGTGGTGAAAAAGGAATCACGGACCAGATCGGCGTAGCGTATCTCGCCCTGTTCCAGCTGCCTTCTGATATCCCGTGTCTCTTCGGGGTTGCGTTTTTCCGCCCGATCGAGGAGTGCAGTAAAGTATGTCTCCGATTCGGTGAGATTGATGCCCTCGCCGGCGAAATCGACGAGCGGCAGTCCCCCTTCGATCTTCTTTGCTATGAGCGTTTCATCAACCTCACAGATATCCTCTATCGCCTTGCGGCGAAACTCCTCCCGCAATATAAGAATTTCACCCAGTATGTCCAGCAATTCCCCGTAGTGGGGATGTGCGATCTTATATTTTTCAATGGTCATCAATGTTTCCGTCAGTATCTGTGCCATGTCATACCTCGTACCGTCAGCGTGCTCTCTGGGAGATGTCATCCGTCTCACGTCCCTCTTAGTATATTAGAGAGTATCTTTCCAGTAAAAAAAGACCTGTCCGTCACGGGCAGGTCTTTCTTTCGTGTACATCCAGAGGGGTATGTATCCGGATTCACCTATGCGCCGTACACGTCCAGCTTTCCCGACTCTTCCATCTCTTTGAGCCACTTCGGGTGCTGCTTCTTCGCCCATGCCCGGGTGACCCAGCCGCTGAACATGGCCGGGGCCGAACCGGGAGATCCGATCGTTCCCAGATAGAGATGGACAAAGAAGAAGGGGAATATCACAAAAAACCCGAGGGCGTGGAGAAAGTACATCACTCTCACCCAGAAGACGGGCAGGCTCAAGGGGAACCACATAATCAATCCGCTGACAGACATCATCAGTCCGCACAGCGCCACGGCGAGGAAAAAGGCCTTCTGCCCGGGATTATATTTCCCCACTTCAGGAACGGCATCCACATGCCAGAGATAGCCGCCTGCGACCTTGATCCATTCCACGTCCTCGGGAAATCTAAAAATACCGGCCTCTTTCCACCACATGAGGATGGAAAAGAGGAGTGATACGATGAAGAGCAGCCCGGTAAAATTGTGCACATACTTGAGATGCTTCAAACCACCCACGGGGATGGCAAGAAAGTTGAAGGAGTGATACATCATCCCCAGTCCGCTGACCATCAAGAGGATACAGGAGAGGGCCAGCGCCCAGTGTACGATCCTCTCAAAGGCGTCCGTCGCCTTTATCATTCCCTGTTTCATCCTATTCACCCCCTTTCGCATCGACCTGACCGGTATCTTCGTCCGGTGTCTTTGGTCCGTGCGTGATATAGTGCAGGAAGGACGCGCCGATCACACCGCCCGTGGCAAGGAGACTGAGGGGTTTGAGCCAGTCCTTCCAGGCCACGACGCTGAGGGGCACCCGTGGATGTTCGGGCAACCCTTCATAGACACTTACCTTTTCAGGCAGTACGTAGATCATGTGCATTCCCCCCACAAACTTGTCGCCGTAGACAGAGGCATCTCCCCCCAGGGCCTCGACGCGCCGGTATGCCGCCTCCAGCATTTCCGCCTTGTCGCCGAACTGGAGTGCGCCCGTGGGACAGGCCTTGACGCAGGCCGGTTCCATATCGTTCTCTATTCTGGAAAGGCACATATCGCACTTGTATACCTTATCCGTTGCGGCATCATACTGGGGAACCCCAAAGGGACAGACGGAGACGCATTCCTTGCATCCGATGCACTTGTCGTTATGCACCCCCACGGTGCCGTATTTTGTGTAGTAGAGGGCGCCACTGGGACATACCGTGACACAGGCGGCATCGGTGCAGTGCATGCAGGACTGTTTTCTGAAGAGCCACTTGACGCCGCCGTTGTCGTCGGATACCTCCTGATATTGTATCACCGCCCAGTTGTTCGGCTGGAGATCGGGTGGATTCTGGTAGGATCCGCTGTTACGCGTCTGTGTCGCCTCCAGCTGGTTCCACTGCTTACAGGCCACCTGGCAGGCCCTGCATCCATAACACTTCGAAAGATCGCAGAGTTTGATTTTCTCGGACATGGGTTACACCCCCTTCCTTTCAACATTGACCATGAAGGCCTTGCTCTCGGGAATCATGGTATTGGCATCGCCGATAAAGGGTGTCAGCAGGTTGGCGGAATCGCCAGAGGTGAAGACCTCGGGTTTCTTGTCGCCCGTCACATATTTCCTCATAGCCGTCGTCACCCATCCGTAGTGCCAGGGGATTCCCACTTCATGGATGGTCATGTCGCCCACGGTAAAGGGCTTGATACGCGGTGTGACGATGGCCACGGCCTCGACCTCTCCCCGGGCAGACTTTACGATGACCTGTTCGCCATTGGTGATCTCCTTCATCTTCGCAAATTCCCGGCTCATCTCGACGAACATATCGGGCTGCAGCTCCGCCAGCCACGGGCACCACCTCGTCATGAGTCCTGTCTGCCAGTGCTCGGTGACGCGATAGGTGGAACAGACATAGGGAAACCGGGGGTCACAGGTGGCCCTGATATCAATACCGTCCTTATTGATCTCGTCCCACCGCGTGATGACGGGACTGATAAACTGCGGTGACAGCAGGTTTTTGTCAATGGGACATTCCAGCGGTTCGTAGTGCTCAGGGAAGGGCCCGTCTGTGCAGCCGGGGCCGAAGATGTTCCCCACACCGTGCGGTTTCATGATAAATGGAGGCCTTCCCCCACCGGGGGCGGCAACACCATCGGGGATATCGCCCACCCATTTGAAACCGTTCCACATGATGACCGGCTCTTCCCGATCCCAGGGCATTCCCGTATGGGGATCGACGGATGCTCCATTGTAGATAATCCTTCGGTTCACGGGCCAGCACCAGGCCCAGTCGGAATGGAGCCCGATGCCCGAGGCGTCGCTGTTGTTTCGCCGTGCCGCCATGTTTCCCTTTTCCGTGTAGGAATTGCAGTAGAGCCAGTTTCCCGACGAGGTGGACCCGTCGTCCTGCAGGTAGGCAAAACTGGGGACCAGCGTTCCCTTCTTGTACACCTTCCCCTTGATTTCCCTGTCCTCGAGGAAATAGCCGTTGATCTCTTTGGCTATGCTGTGGGAATCGAGGTGGTGTACCTTGCAGTCCGTTCCCATGGGTCCGTAATTCCAGATCATCTTTGTTATGGCCTCGGCATGGGGACCACCCTCCTTATTGTAGAGATCCCGCAGGCGGTGGAACAGTTCATTGATGATCTCTCCGTCGGCCATGGCCTCTCCCGGGGGATTGACTGCCTTGTAGCGCCACTGCATCCAGCGGCCGCTGTTGGTAATACTCCCCTCCTTCTCCATGGAGGCGGCACAGGGGAGCATGAAGACCTCCGTCTTGATCTTCCGGGGATCCATGCCCGGTCCCTTCCAGAAGGAGCCTGTCTCATTATCGAAGATATTGACATTGACCATCCAGTCGAGCTTTGATAGCGCCTCTCTCGTCTTATTGGAGCTGGCGCCGCTGCAGGCCGGATTCTGACCCCATGCAAAGAATCCGGCGAATTTTCCCCTGTACATGGCGTCAAAGAGGGTGAGCCATGAGTAATTCTTGCCGTCATCCACCTTGGGCAGATAGGAATAGGCCTCGTCCAGCGTGGTATTCTTACCATAATGAGCCCGCATGAGACTGGCCATGTACTTGGGATAATTCTTCCACCAGTTCAGGCTCTTGGGTTCATCGGTTGTCGGGGTGTTGGCGGCGTTGTATTGGGCAAGGGTGGCCTGCGAGGCCTTTGGAGTCTTCAGATATCCCGGCAGTATGTGGAAGAGGAGACATTGGTCCGTCGAACCCTGGACATTGGACTCGCCCCTCAGGGCATTCACACCGCCGCCGGCAACGCCCATGTTCCCCAGCAGGAGCTGAATAATGGCCATGGCCCTGATATTCTGGACACCCACCGTGTGCTGCGTCCACCCCATGGCGTACATGACCGTTCCCGCCTTCCCCGTCTTCCCCGTCTTTGTGTATTCCTTGTAGACGGCGAGCAGTTTTTCCTTGGGTGTACCCGTGATTTTTGAAACGATGTCGACATTGTAGCGGGAGTAGTGCCGCTTCAGGAGCTGGAAGGCACAGTTGGGATCCTGCAGTGTCATATCCTTCCTGACAACACCGTCGGCATCGGTCTGAAAGGCCCATGTCGATTTGTCATACCTGCTCCCTTCAAGGCCGGAGAATATACCGTTGTTTTCTCCCGGAAGTTTGAAGTCGGGATTCACCAGGAAGGATGCATTGGTGTAGTACTTGACATACTTCTCCTGTATGAGATTGTTGTCCAGGATATACTTGATCATACCGCCCAGAAAGGCGATATCCGAACCCGATCTCAGGGGGGCATAGATGTCTGCCTGTGAGGATGTCTGTGTAAACCTCGGGTCCACACTGATCAGCTTGGCACCTCGTTCCATCGCCTTGCTCACGTACTTGAAGGAGATGGGATGATTCGAGGCGGCATTGCTTCCCATGATCAAAATGCAATCACTGTTCTGTATATCGATCCAGTGATTGGTCATCGCACCGCGTCCGAACGACTCTGCCAGAGCCGCAACAGTTGCGGAGTGTCAGATACGGGCCTGGTGTTCGATATAGACCAGGCCCAACCCCCTCAGTAGTTTTTGATAGATGAAGCACTCTTCGTTGTCCATGGCGGCGCTTCCGATGGATGCTATTTTCTCGGTTCGGTTGACATGCTGCCCCCGGGCATTCCGATATACGAAGCTTTCATCGCGGGTCTTTTTTATGTTCCGGGCGATCTTGTCCAGAGTCCACTCCCAGGTCACCTCTTTCCATTCCGCTGCATAGGGTGCCCGGTAGAGCGGCCTGTCGAGGCGGTTGTCATTGACCGACAGCTGATAGATAGACCCTCCCTTGCTGCAGAGCGATCCCCGGTTTATGGGATGATCGGGGTCCCCCTCGGTGTTGATGATCTTGCCGTTTCTCGTCGATACGATAATACCGCACCCGACGGCACAGTAGGGACAGATCGTGGTGGTCTCCTTTGCATACTTGATCTTCAGTGGTTGGGCATATGAGGAGACGGGTCTGAGACTGATGCCCAACCCGCTTGTCATCAATGCAGTGCCCGAAATCTTCAGAAACCCTCTCCTGCTGACATCCATAACAACCTGCTCCTTTCTTTACGGTGTATAGTGACGACCTCGCAAAAAAACCAGTCAGGCCGGGATCTGCGGCACACAGGAAGGCCTTTCGATGGCTCTCCTGACACCGGCGGCGGGAGTCAAACGTCCCTGCCGCACGGCAGCTGGGCCGGCAGTTCCGCGACGTTACTACTCCTCATGAGCAGAGGAAATATCTTTTACGAGTGCAATAGTGCTAAAAAAAAGAAATAGACCCCCATTAATGACAAGAGTATATATATTTTATAACATTCGGTGTCAAGCATTTTTTTAATATTTTTTCATTATTTTAATAACTTTATATAATGTTAGGGTCGACATGCTTGACCTTGTTTCACCGTTACGCTACAAACGCACTGTAATGCAGGGAGATACCATGGTTATGAAGGGAGTCGTGTCCCGCCGGCTCTACGAACACCTGGCGGGATCGGTGGTCATGGACAGCGACAAGGTCATGCGGATAATCTCCGAGGGGGGAGGGACGCCCGTCATGCGTCCCCATCTGCGGTTCGTCAATATAGGGTGGTAGAGGAGAGACAATGATTCCCATTCTGTCAATTATCGGAAAATCGAACAGCGGCAAGACGACACTGCTGGAGGGGCTCATCGGCGAGCTGACGCGCCGGGGGTACCGGGTGGCGACGATCAAGCACAACCGTCACGGCTTCGAGATCGACCACGAGGGAAAGGACAGCTGGAAGCACCGGCAGGCGGGGGCCCACCTGACGGTCATTGCCTCGCCGGAACAGGTTGCCCTCATAGAGAGCATGGAGCGGGATTGTTCCATCGCCGAGCTCCGAGAGCGCTATGTCCGTGAGGTGGATATCATCCTTGTCGAGGGATACAAGCGGAACCCCTATCCGAAGATCGAGGTCTTCCGCCGGGAGATCAGCGGGGAACCCCTGGCCACGGAAGACGACAATCTCATTGCCATCGTTACCGACGACCCCGTGACCCTCGACGTCACCCGCTTTCATCGCGACGATATTACCGAGATCACCGATCTGATCGTCGATCTCTTTCTGGGACTTCGGAAATAGGTAGAGGTCCCGAGGATTTTACTTGCAACGGGGCACCGCTTTTTATATTAATCGGCTATGAACGAATTCGATTACTGGAAGATTGCCAAGTGGGTCCTCATTGTCCTGCTGGCCGGTTTTATCGGACAGTTCGGGAAGAGCCTTGCCAAGTACTTCATGGCCAAGGGGAAGGAATTGCGACGGGAACAGTCTCTCGACGATGAGGGACCATCGTTCATGCCGACGGGGACCGACGTCCCCGTAGCCATGCCGCCGCCGGACCGTGACGCCGCCCCTGCCGAAGGGGACGAGAAGGCGGCCAAGGACCAGGCCAAAGGGCAAAAGAAGGCCCTCAAGGCCATGGCAAAGCTGGAGAAGAAACGGGCCAAGCAGCTCGAAAAAGAGGAAGACTCATAACCGCAGGGACGCACACTCACCCCTCCCGATCCACATACCGCGCATGAAATGCCCTCGTCACGTCTGCCAGTCTGTCATCCAGCAGCGTGAAGACCCGCTCCGTGATGTCGTGAGGGACGCCCCCATAGTAAGCCGCCGCGATGCCCCCGGCGATGCAGGCGATGGTGTCGCTGTCTCCCCCGATGGAGACGGCCTTCCTGAGGGCATCCTCGAAACCCTCCGATTCGAGAAAGGCGGTGATGGCCTGCGGCACCGATCCCTGGCAGGAGACATCAAAGGTGTAACATTTTCGAATCTCCGCGATGGACTCACGGAGGTCGTATCCGAAGGTGTCCTCGATATAGGTCCTGATCGACTCTCTGTCTTCACCCCATCGGGCCAGGAAGACGGCCGCCGCCGTCGCCTGGGCTCCTTTGATGCCTTCCGGGTGATTGTGGGTCACGGCGGCGCTCCTCTTTGCCTCCCTAAGGACGCTTTCCAGATCGTCACAGGCATATCCCACGGGGCTCACCCGCATGGCCGAGCCGTTTCCCCAGCTGTTGTAGGGTTCGGTGCTCTCCGATTGTGCCCACAGATGGAAGGATCCCCCGTAGCCGGCACGGGGATAGCGGCGGTAATACTCCTTCAGCTTGTCGCTGTAGCCGGCACCGGAGAGGATACTGTCGGCAATGGCCACGGTGAGGACCGTGTCATCGGTGAAGCGACTGTTTCCGGAAAAGAGGGGAAACTCCGTCGTCTTGATATTCCATCCCTCATAGACGGAACCGACGATATCACCGGCAATGGCACCGAGCATGCTGTCCCTCTCTCCCCGACATGATCTGTCAGACCCTCCGGGTTCACCGGTCAGCGGGTCTCTCCCGTTACGTTCCGATCCAGGCGGCACCGAAGACACCGGCGGAATCACCGAGTCTGTTCTTCAGGATCGGTGTCTCGATCCCTTCGTGGAAGGCGTAACTGCGCACGCGTTCCACACCGAGGGTATAGAGCTCCGCTATGTTGGAAAGCCCCCCGCCGATGACGACGGCATCGGGATCGAGAATCGAAATCAGTCCCCCGAGAGATCTCCCGAAATCATCGAGAAACCGTTCAAAGGCCCGGACACACTGGACGTCCCCGTTTCTATATCCCTCCGTTATCTCCTGCATGGTCAGGCGTCGGCCGTAGTCCGTGAGGAATGCCCTGCTCACACCGGTGCCGCTTATCCCCGTTTCGATACACCCCCTGTTTCCGCAGAAACACCGCTCTCCCCGGGGATCGACGGAGACATGTCCCCACTCCCCGGCGATGCCGTGCCGTCCCCGATGCACCCTGCCGTCCATGTATAATCCGCCGCCGCAGCCCGTCCCCATGATGATGCCGAAGACGAACCCATACCCCCGGGCGGCACCGGCCCTGCTCTCGGCCAGGACGAAACAGTTGGCGTCGTTGTCCATCGCCACGGGTCTGCCCAGTCGTCCCTCCAGGTCGGCCTTGAAGGGATGGCCCGTGAGACAGGTCAGGTTGGCGTTCTGAATGAGACCGGTACGGTTGTTCACGATCCCCGGAATGCCGACGCCCACGGTGAAGGGGCCGGCACCTGCGATGTGATCTGCCGTCTCATGGACCAGTGCTGTGACGGCAGCGAGCACCTTTGCGTATTGCTCACCTCCCTTCCCCGGCGTGGACATCCGCTTTCGATACAGCTCGTCCCCCCGGGGACCGAAGAGAATGGATTCCGTCTTCGTGCCGCCCAGATCGATTCCGATTTGACAGGGTCTGGTCATGATCTACCAATACAATGACTGATGCCGATTTTCAACCCTCTTTTCTGTCTGCACGATTGCACCGGCGGCGAGAGGGGTTACATCCTCACTAGACAATCCGCTCGCCCGTTTCGGGATTGAAGACCACCGCCTTTGACATATCGATCATGAGGGTCATCACGTCACCGGGTCCCTTCGCCTCTTCGGGACGGACGCGGCAGATCACCTCACGGCCGTTGATCAAGACGCATACCAGCGTATCGGCCCCCGTCGGCTCTACCACGCGGACCCTGCTCTTCAGCTCATGTACCGGTGATCCCTCCCTGCCGTTCATAGAGCCGCCTGAGATCTGTTCGGGCCTGATGCCCAGTGTCACCTCCCTCTCGATCCACTGATCCAGCCGTCTCTCTTCTCCCCCGACGGGAATCGTGTGGGCATTTCCCTCGCCCGTATCGAGCAGCAGGGCACATCCCGCCCCCTGCCTGACGACCCGGCACTGGACAAAATTCATCGATGGAGATCCCATGAAACCGGCCACGAAGCGGTTGACGGGGTTGTCGTAGACCTGCTGCGGTGAGTCGAACTGCTGAATGGTCCCGTCCTTCATGACGGCAATGCGATCGGCCAGTGTCATGGCCTCCACCTGGTCGTGCGTGACATAGACGATCGTGGCATCGATGCGCTGATGGAGCAGCTTTATTTCCGTTCGCATCTCGACGCGCAGCTTGGCATCGAGGTTGCTGAGGGGCTCATCGAAGAGAAAAATCGACGGGTCCCGCGCCAGGGCCCGCCCCATGGCCACCCGCTGACGCTGCCCCCCCGAGAGCTGTGACGGTTTGCGATGGAGGAGGTCTTCGATCTGCAGCTGTTCCGCCACCCGCTGGACGGTTTCCCTGATCTCGGCGGCGGGGACCTTCCTGGTTTCGAGACCGAAGGAGATATTCTTTCTCACATTCATGCTGGGATAGAGGGCATAGGACTGAAAGACCATGGCGATGTCCCTGTCCTTGGGGCTTACGTCGTTGATCCGCCGCCCGTCGATCACGATATCGCCCGCCGTTATCCGTTCCAGTCCGGCAATGAGGTTGAGGAGCGTCGATTTTCCACACCCCGAGGGTCCGACGAGGACGAGAAACTCGCCGGAGTCGATGTCGAGGGAGATATCCTTCAAGACCTCTACGGAACCGAAAGACTTCCAGATGTTTTGTACAGATAATAGGGCCATATGACTCCCGATAGTAAATTTATTCACCCCTTCACCGATCCGGCGGTGAGGCCGCGCAGGAAATACTTTCCTGCAACGAAGTAGACAAAGAGCGTCGGCAGCGCCGCTATGATAGCCGCCGCCATATCGACGTTGTATTTCTTGACGCCCGTGGAGGTATTGACGAGATTGTTCAGTGCCACCGTGATGGGCTGTGAATCGCCTGCCGAGAAGACGACGCCGAAGAGAAAATCGTTCCATATCTGCGTCGTCTGCCATATGATGCAGACGACAAAGATGGGTGTCGACAGGGGCAGGAGAATCTTCCAGAAGATCCTGAAGAACCCGGCACCGTCGATGCGCGCCGCCTTGATGAGATCGTCGGGGATGGTCACGTAATAATTCCGGAAAAAGAGGGTGGTAAAGGCCAGTCCGTAGACGATATGGACGATGACCAGACCGGTGATACTCTGGGAAAGACCGAGGGCGCCCAGCGTGCGCGCCATGGGCAGGAGGATCACCTGAAAGGGGATGAAGCACCCGATGAGGAGCGAGGCGAAGATGACTTCACTCCCCCTGAAGCGCCACTTGGAAAAGACATACCCGTTGACGGCGCCGATCATCGTCGAGATGACCACCGCGGGAACGACGATCCTGATGGAATTCCAGAAATAGCCCTTCACACCGCTGCACGCCACGCCGATGCAGGCCGTCCCCCAGGCCTCCTTCCAGGCATCGAAGGTTATCTCGCGGGGCCAGGAGATGAGGTTCCCCGAACGGATATCGGCCATCGTCTTGACGGACGTCAGGATCATCACGATGAGGGGAATGAGGAAATAGATGGCCACCAGTATGAGGACACCGTATACAACGACTCTGACGGCAATCTCCTGTGGAGGGCGCGATAACAGGGGGAGGCGTTCTTCATTCATAGCGTTTCCTCCTCAATTCGGAATAGAGATAGGGTACGATGATGGCCATGACAGCGAAAAACATCATCATGGCACTGGCCGCCCCAAAGGCGAGACGGCTCCGGGTAAAGGCAAAGGCATACATGAAGGTGGCAGGCAGGTCGGAGGAATAACCCGGCCCCCCTCGCGTCAGGACGACGACCAGATCGAAACTCTTGATGGCGATGTGAGACAGTATGATGACGGCACTGAAGAAGACCGGCCGGAGGCTGGGGATGATGATCTTGCGGTAGATTCGCGGCAGACCGGCCCCGTCCACCTGGGCGGCCCTGATGATGGAATCATCGATACCCCGGAGGCCGGCGAGAAAGAGCGCCATCACAAAGCCCGTCGACTGCCAGACGCCGGCGATCACCACCGTGTAGATCGACATCTCCGAGTTTACGAGCCAGTCGAAGGTGAAATCGGCAAATCCCATCTGTCTCATGAGGCGCTCCAGACCGAGACCGGGGTTCAGTATCCACTTCCAGGCGGCGCCGGTGACGATAAAGGAGAGGGCCATGGGATAGAGGTAGATGGTGCGTATGGCGCCCTCGATCCGTATCCGCTGATCGAGAAAGATGGCGAGGAGCAACCCCAGGACGACACAGAAGAAGATGAAAAGCCCCCCGAAAAGCACGAGGTTTTTAGAAGCAACCCACCAGCGGTCGTTGCTGAAGAGTTTTATGTACTGTACAAAACCGGCGAGGTCATATTTCGGGAGGAGGCGTGACTTGGTGAAGGACAGATAGGCCGTCCACAGTATAAAGCCGTAGACGGAGATAAGAATGGCGATGGCCGTCGGGGCCAGTACAATCTTGGGCAGCAGGTCTTCCAGGTACTGGAAGATATCCCTGGTGTGTCCTGCTCCTCGCCTGGAACGTGTCATCGCCATCATCACACCCACTGCCTGTCGATATGTAGAGTTGTGCGGAACCCCGGAGAGTTCACGGAGGTTCCGCACCGCGTCTCAACCCTGATTACATGGCACTCTGCACTTCGGAGGCCAGGGTCTTGGCCGCCCTGTCGTTGGCCACTGTCGAGTTGCAGAAGTTGGTGACCACGTCAAAGATGGCACCCCGTATGGCCGGGTAGACCGCCATTTCGTGGGCCATGCTCGGCAGGAGACTCCCCGCCTCGGCGCTGGCCACGAAGGAATCAAAGGACATGTGGGCCGGGGCATCGAAGGCCATGCGCGACATTCCCAGGCGGCAGGGGATCGACCCCTTGTTTACATTGAAGACCTCCTGGAATCGGGGCTCCATGATCAGCCGGGCCATGGCCTGCTGTGCCTTTTGGGCCTCTGTGTCCTTCACATCGAACATGATGAAGCTGTCCACATTGAAGAGATATCCGCCGCTCGTTTCGGGGACGGGCATGGCGACATAATCGACACCGGGTCTCTTTCCCGCGGCAGTGAACTCTCCCTTGGCCCAGTCTCCCATGAACTGCATGGCCGCCTTCCCCTGAATCACCATGGCAGTGGCAAGGTTCCAGTCTCTCCCGGGGGCATCCTTGTCGATGAAGCCGAGCACCATGCGGAGGGTTTCGAAGCATTTCACCATGGTGGGACTGTTCAGCGCCTGGGGATCGGCCTGCACAAGGGCCTGTTCGTAGAAAGCGGCCCCGCCCACGCCCAGCACGATGGATTCGAAGACAGTGGCCTCCTGCCAGTTCTGTCCCCCCCAGGCGACGGGGATAAAGCCGGCCTTTTTGATCTTTGCTGCCTCCTCTTCGAACTGTGCCCATGTCGTCGGGATCATGGCACCGGCCTTGCGGAAGACATCGGGATTGACCCACATCCAGTTGATCTTGTGGACATTGACCGGTACGGCCACGTAGTGGCCCTCGTATTTCATGATGTCTGCCACGACCCCGGGGAGCAGTGTATCCCAGTTTCCCGCCCGGGCCACATCGTCCAGATTAGTGAGGACACCCTCATCGCCCCACTGCTGAATCTGGGGACCCTTTACCTGCGCCGCCGTCGGCGGCTTGCCTGCGACGGCCCGTGATTTCAGTACCGTCATGGCATTACCGCCACCGCCCCCTGCGACAGCCATGTCCTGCCAGGTATGTCCCTCCTTTTCCAGCAGGTCTTTGAGGACACCCACCGATTTTGCTTCACCGCCGGAGGTCCACCAGTGCAGGACCTCGACCTCGCCGGCAAAGGCATTGTATGAGAACATACCGGCGACGAGCACCGCAACGATCATCCATCTGCAGGTTATTCTTTTCATGGTTTCACCCTCCCACAATGCACCGTTGAAAAACATTGACTATCGGGCTACCGGCGGGAACTCGTCCACCGATAGCGACTCTGCTTCCCCCACAAGCAAGACCCTTCCCGGCGTGTTCGCACGGTCGGTTTGTCTCGCGTGAAGACCATGGGGGGGACGATTCCGGCGCCCGGCACAACATCGAAACCACGCGTCGACGTAGGCACATGACCGGCCGAAGCACTGATCTCCCACCGGAGAGGCGGCCAGGATCTTTACGGGCCTTTCATTATGTGTATTGTTACAACCCGTTCAATACGTGTCCGTAGGGAACGAGAGCGGGAATGACTGATGATGGAATGGGTGAAGGGGATCGATATGAATATCATTGAACCGGATATTCCATAGATACTCCATCGCCTATTGAAAATAAAGCAAAAAGTATAAAAAACGGATACCCGGCGGCAGAGGCGTCGGTCTATTGTCAGAACATCTTTTCCGGCGGTCTTCGTTCCGGCACATATTCATGGGAAATGGTGCCGTCATTCCATTCCTTCGATACATAGAGGTTGCAGTAACAGCTGCCATACTCCTCGACATCGGGTGCACGGTAGACACAGGGGCAGATGATATCGGCATCCTTTTCCCGGTCTCCCGAGGCCAGCCGGCAGGGACAGGCCATGTAACCATAGCGTTTCTTGTTGATCAGGAGTGCATCGATGAGATCGAAGACCCGCTCCCGGTCGTTACTGAAATAATACCCCTTTGCCTCCTGAATCTTCTTCAGCATCTCATAGAGTTTTTCTGTCTCACTCATGATTCCAGGGCCTCCTCTATCTCCTGTTGCCTGAATCCGCAGATCACCGCGTCACCGATGATGGTGGTAGGGAAGGAACAGCGCGGATTTATTTTTCTTAATTCCTCGATTGCTGCGCGCCGATCGGCCCCATCCAGGAGATCGACATCGGTAAAGTCATAGGACAGGTCGTGTTGATCGAGATACTTCTTCAGGGCCCTGCAATGGCTGCAGGTACTGAGGGTGAAAATCTTGATGGTCATAGATGTTCTCCTTTTGTTCGGTGATGGGTGATGCAGCGGCTGCCCCCAACCATAATCAGCCCCGGCATTGACCGTCTCATGACAATATAATCATTTCTTTCTCAAAAGGCGAGGAAAATGAAACTCCCCGCAACGGGTTGCGGGGAATCTCTCACGGGTACCGGTATTGTGTGTCTTATATTGGCTCGCTGTTCAGTGCAACTATCCGCCATAGAATCATCGAAGATGTGACACCCGGCCGGACCGGGCTGTACTACTAGAAGATTGTTTTAAAGGCCCTTTCTATCGTATCGACGACGGTGTCGATTTCTTCTTCGGTAATAATAAAGGGGGGTGCAATCATCAGCGCATCGCCGTCGATCCCTGCGAGGCCCGTCGTCCGGTAGAGTATGACGCCGTCTTCGAAGATGCGGTCCCACAACCGTTCCGCAATCTTTTCTTTCCGCGGGAAGGGGGTCAGTGTCTCCCGGTCCCTGACGATCTCTATGCCCCGCATGCACCCGATTCCCCTGATGTCTCCCACATGCCGGTGGTCTGTAAGCCGTTCCTTTAATTTAGTATGGATCAGGTGCCCCATAGTGGCCGCCCGTTCAATCAGCTGTTCCCGCTCAATGATGTTCAACACCGCCACGCCTGCCGCGGCGGCGACATTGTGGTGTGAAAAGGTCCCCCCATGGGCGAACTGGCCGCTTCCCCCGACGATGGCCTCAAAATGCCGCGACTGGACACCCACGGCCGACAGGGCAGCGGCCCCGCCGGCGAGCCCCTTCCCCAGTGTCATGATATCGGGTGTAACGTCAAAATGCTCGGCGGCGAACCAGCGGCCCGTTCTCCCCAGACCGCACATGACCTCATCAAGGATGAGCAGGACATGATGGTGATCACAGATCTCCCTGATAATCTTGAAATAGCCTTCCGGAGGAGGGCAGGCGGCCAGCGATGCGCCGCCGACGGTTTCGGCGAGGAAGGCGGAGACCGTTTCCGGGCCCGTCTTCTGGATGACCTCATCGAGGGCATGGGCGCAGCGCAGATTGCAGGCCGGATACTGCAGTCCGTAGGCACATCGCAGGCAATAGGGAGCGGGGATGTGTATGGCATCGGTAAACATCGATGAGTAGGGAGTCCGGAAAGGGGTCCGCCCCGTGGCGGCCAGGGCCCCCATGGTCAGGCCGTGGTATGAATTCCATCGCGATATGAGACGATGTCTCTGCGGCCTGTCGTATTCCAGCTGGATGGTCCGTGCCAGCTTGATAGCCGTTTCCACCGCCTCGGCACCGCCCGACAGAAAATAGAACCGGTCAATGCCCTCGGGTGCATGGCCTGCCAGCCTGCCCGCCAGTTCTTCAATGACGGGGGCCTGGAACATCGTGCCGTGGACGTAATCGCATTCCATGATCTGATTACGGACGGCATCGGCAATCTCTCGACGGCCGTGTCCCACATTGACCAGGATGGGTCCGCCCGTGGCATCTATATAGCGCTTACCATGGGAGCCATATATATAGATACCTTCGGCTTTCGTCGCGTGAGGAAGCATACCGCTCAACTTCCGGGGGAAAACATGGTTCTTCGCAGATACAAGTTCTGAACAGGTCATCAGGTGCCTCCTGGTTTTTTAGACGCGAATGGTGCTCCTTCGCAGAGGACGCCCGGGAGCGACCTCCCCTGGATCATACAGGTTACTTTCTTTCAACGATCATGCAGATACCCTGCCCGCCGCCGCCGCAGATCGTCTCCAGACCGTACCGGACATCCCGCCGTTGCATCTCGTTGAGCAGTGTCGTCAACCGCATCGTCCCCGTCGCACCAATGGGGTGCCCCAGTGAGATGCCCGACCCGTTCACATTGACCCTAGCGTCGAGGTCCTTGCCGGCAATGCCTGCAAGCTTCGCGTCGGCCAGTGTCTGCGCGGCGAAGGCCTCCTGGATCTCGATGAGGTCCACATCGTCAATGGTGATCCCCGCCTTGTCCAGTGCCTTGGTGACGGACTGGGGGACGGCGGGGTAGGTCAGCGTGGGATCGGTGGCGGCAATGCCGCAGGATGTGAACCGGGCAAGGGGGGTGAGGCCGATGTCGCGGGCCTTCTCTTCCGTCATGAGGACAACGGCGGCGGCCCCGTCGTTTTCAGACGAGGAATTGCCTGCAGTACAGACGCCGTCGGGGTAGACGGGGCGCAGTTTCGCCAGCTTCTCGATGGTCGAGTCGCGACGGGGACCCTCGTCGACACTGAATAAGAGGGGATCTCCCTTCCGCTGGGGCAGGGGGACCGGCACGATCTCTCCTTCGAATTTGTCCTCGTCCTGCGCGGCGATGGCCCGCTCGTGGCTTCGCGCTGCCCACTGGTCGCAGGCGTCGCGGCTGATCGCTTCGTTCTTCGCCGCCGTTTCGGCCCATGTCATCATGGAGTTCAATGCGCCATAGCGCGAGGTCGGCTGCGACATGACACGGGCACGCTGAATCCGGTCATAAAAGGGGATGCCCCACAGGGACAGGGCGCCGTGCCCCTTGGGCATGAAGCCATGCCTTTCATCTACCCTGCCGCCGAGCCCCCACCTGAAATCACCGGGGATATAGAGTTCCGTCTGGCTCATGCTGTCCATGCCGCCGGCAACGACGATATCGGCGTTCCCCGTCTGGATCTTCATGACGCCGAAGAATATGGAATCGAGCCCCGAGCAGCACCGGCGGTCCAGCACCACAGCGGGGACGGAATCGGGCCACCCCGCGTCGAGGAGCGCCATCCTGGCGCCATTGGCGCACTCGCCGTTCTGGTATGCCGTCCCCATGATGACGTCATCCACATCGCCGGGCTCTATCCCGGCACGCCGCACCACTTCATTGAGAACAACACTGCCGAGCCGGTAGACCGGAATGTCCTTCAGACTGCCGCCGAACCGTCCTATGGGGGTTCGGATGGCACTGACAATCACTACATCGTTCATGATACACCCGCTTTCCGCATTGGGTTATTTTGAGTACATGCCATCGGGATCGAGCTCTTCCCGGATGAGCCGCAGTTCCTCGGCCGTGGGGGGGTCGGCATCCCGGATATCCGGTGCGACCCTGACGGGCCAGCTGATCTGGTCCTGCACGTCCTTGACCGTCACGCCGGGCCGGAGCACCGTGAGAATCATCTCCCGTGACTCCCGCTCAAAGCCGAAGAGCGCCATATCGGTGACGATGAGCTGCGGCCCCGATCCGGGGATGCCCAGCGCGGCGCGCTCGCCCTCCCTGCCGTTGAGGTGACCGGGACTGGTATAAAAATCCAGTGTCTCCACAAAGGTCCGCTTCGACAGACGCGCTATCATGAATACCTTCTGCGCATGGGTGGCGATCTCACAGGCGCCGCCGCTGCCCGGCAGCCGCACCTTGGGTTTCGCGTAGTCACCGATGACCGTGGTATTGAGATTGCCGAATTTGTCGATCTGGGCGGCACCGAGAAAGGCGACCTCTATCCGTCCCGCCTGCAGATAGAGGGAAAAGAGTTCGGCACTGGAGCAGACCGATTTGGCACCGCTGACCAGGGTGGGATCGCCGATGGACAGGGGGAGCCGTTCGGGCCGGGCACCGAAGACGCCCGATTCGTAGACCAGTTCGAGGTCCGGGGCGACAGTGCGCTTTGCCAGGTTGCAGGCGATGTTGGGAAGGCCCACGCCGACGAAGACGATCCGCTCACCTGCCAGTGCGCGTGCCGACTGTGCAATCATGAATTCCGAGGGTGTGTAATCAGTCATGGTTCACCTCTTGTGCGGCATACCGCCCATAGTTGAGTGGCTCTGACAGATTCTCTCCGGGAGCGAGCCGTTCCCATATGGCGGGCTCCTCTTTCTGCAGCTTGTCCACGTAATGCTCCCAGTCGACCGTTGCATGGACCCATTCGTCGAGCCACGCCCCGACCTTCTCCGGGTCCCGGGAGATGCGGTCCCATGCCAGGTAAAACTTGTTGTCGCGGTCGTAGTATCCCTGCACGTAGGAGGGATGGGCGCCGTAGGGCTGCAGGACCACGGCATCGACAATCAGTTCCGGAATAATCGTCAGGTTGGGGTCACTGCGGATCACCGCCTCGTCGACGATCTCCTCGACGACGACAATGACCGTTTTTGCCGCAAAGGCGGCCTCTTTCTGGACGCCGCGGAATCCCCACATCTGTGTGTTCCCGTTGCCGTCGGCACGCTGGGCGTGGATGATGGCCACATCGGGATTGAGCGGGGGGACGACGGCGATGCGGTCGTCGCCGTAGGGATTGTCTACGAACCTGATCCGGGGATTCACCCGGGGCAGATCGGAACCCAGGTAGCTCCGCAGGGGGTAGAAGGGCAGCCCCGAGGAACCGGCAATGTAGCGGCAGATCATGCCGTAGTGGGAATACTCCTCGATCTCCAGGGGATGGGGGTCATCCTTTTCCACGGCGCGGCGGATGCAGTGCAGGGGACCCACACCGGGGTTGCCGGCGTAACTGAAGACCAGTTTACTGGCGCACCCCGCCGCGATCATCTGGTCGTAGACGAGATCGGGCGTCATACGGCAGAGCGTCAGGTCGCACCGTCTCTGGCGGATGATCTCATGGGCGGCGGCGGAGCAGATAAAGGCGGTAAAACCCTCTATTGCCACGGAATCGCCGTCATGGACGTGCCGCGCGATGGCTTCCTTCATGGTGAGAATTTTCATGGTATGTTACCTCTTTGTGTGTCAGATATCTCCTCTGTCTCAAGACGGGGAACGGTCATGCAATCTCATCGCCCCACCCATTCCGGGTATGAAAAGTTTTGCATAGACGCGGTTGCTCCGTCGCAAACGAACTTACGATATAATCTCCACTCCCTTGAGAGATTGGTTGATCTGTTTCGCCAGGCCGCGAAGCCGGGGAATCAACAGGGTTCCCAGGTCTTCCACGGTATAGCGTTTCGTCGGTACGGCAATGTTGATCGCGGCCAGGGCATATGCGCCGTCGCCCAGGAGGGGGACGGCCACCGACCGCAGACCGAGAGAGAACTCTTCATCGCTGATTGCATAGCCACGGTCCCTGGTGTCTTCGATCTCTCGCAGGAGATCGGCCTTCCGGGTAATGGTTCGATGGGTGAAGGCGTTGAGTTCCAGGTGGGCGATGAGTTCCTGCGTCGTTGCCTCCTCTCCGAAGGCCAGCAGGACCTTTCCCATGGAGGTACAGTGAATGGGGAGCTTCGAGCCGATCATGAGGTCATAGGGGAGTATCTTTTCGGTCTTGGCGCGTACCAGGTATATGATCTCACTGCCGTCGAGCATGGAGAGATTGATCGTTTCGTTGATCTCCTGCGACAGTCCTTCGATGTAATGCCGTGCGATCTGTATCCATCCGGAAGATCTGATGGAGGCGTAGCCCAGCGACAGGACATGGGGCGTGAGGTGGTACCGAAGCTGGGCGTCACGTTTGATATATCCCAGCTGTGTCAGGGTATGACAGAAACGGGTTGCCGTGGTCTTGTTGGTGCCCAGTGCCCGGGCTATCTCGGAGAGGGTCAGCGGACCGGACGATGTTCCGAAGGCCTCGAGGACCTGCAATCCCCGGGCGAGAGAGGTGACGAAATAGTGAGAGTGTTGTGCAGTTTCAGCCATGCTGCCCATCAATTGTTACGTATAGTGCAACACAATTACATATATTGTAACTTTTGCTACCACTGCATGGTAAGGATGTCAAGCCCTATTTTTGGTATGTTGATTATTTTTTTGATGGATACGCACCAGGCCGGTTTTCTCCGTAACGGGTGTCCCGGGGATGTGATATCGGGGTAACTGACCACAGCGGCGTACAGTGGGGCAGAGAGACGGGAAGAGGTCATTCGTCATAGTGTCGCCGGGTGGTGACGGCGGCAGTGGCAGCGGGGGAGGGGCAGCTCCCCCGCTGTTTCCTTACAGGGCCCTGATGATGGTCCGCATGAAGACCGGGAGATCATCGGGCATCCTGCTGGTGATGAGGTTCCCGTCGCAGACGACCTCCTGGTCGATCCAGCGGGCGCCGGCATTGACGAGGTCGTCTTTGATGGCGGACACGGACGTCACCTGCCGTCCCTTCAGGATCCCCGCCGACGCGAGCATCCAGCCGGCGTGGCATATGGCCGCCACCACCTTCCCCGCATCATGAAAGTCCCTGACCAGTGCGACCATGGCGGGATCACGCCGCATGTAATCGGGGGCGTAACCCCCGGGAATAATGAGACCGGCGCAGTCGGCCACGGCGATCCCGCCGGCCGCCGCATCGGACTGTACCGGTGTTCCGAGCTTGCCGGTATAGACGGTGTCGGCGGCGGGACCGGCGACAATCATCTCACCGCCTGCCTCCCTGATCCGGTAGTAGGGATACCAGAACTCCAGATCATGGTAGAGCTGTTCCGTCAGTATGACGATCGTTTTACCCTCTAATTCCATCGTTCCCTCCCTGCATTCTCCTGCCCGTGAACCGGACAGCGCTCACAGACCCCGCTGCCTGCAGCGGCGCATGCAAGCGAATTCACATTACATCCTTTCCGTACCAGTGACACCCCCGCACCGGACGGCGGGGAACTTTCATCACGACGCTGTGCCGGATCGTTTCGCCCGTATATAGTAGGGCATCACCTCCGGGATCAATCGCCTGATATTGGCAATGCGATTCTCGTCGGAGGGGTGGGTGCTCATGAATTCGGGCGGCTTTTTACCCTTTCCCTGTTTTGCCATGCGCTCCCAGAAGGTCACCGCTTCGCGGGGATCGTAGCCGGCCATTGCCATGAAGGTCAGCCCGAGGCGGTCCGCCTCGTATTCATGGAGGCGGCTGAAGGGGAGCAGGAGCCCCACCTGTGCGCCCAGGCCGAAGGCGGCCATGAATAGTCCCTGCGTCTCGCCCGGCTTCTGCGACAGTGCCACCGACAGCGCCAGTCCGCCGAGCTGCACGGCCAGCATCTGGCTCATCCGCTCGTTGCCGTGACCGGCCACTGCATGGCCGATCTCGTGCCCCATGACTACCGCCATGCCATCCTCGTTCTGCGTATAGGGGAGGATGCCCGAGTAGAAGACCACCTTGCCGCCGGGCATGCACCAGGCGTTGACGTCTGTGCTCTCGACGAGGTTGAATTCCCAGTCGTAATCCTGTTTTTTGTCCGCCATGCCGTGATCATCGAAATACCGCTCCACGGCCTGCCGGATCCGCTGCCCCGTTTCCTTTACCTGCCTCGTCTTGGCCTGGTCGGTACTCAGCTTGTTTGACTTCACGAACTGGCTGTACTGCTGATAGCTCATGGACAGCATGGTGTCTGCCGGAATGAGATTCAACTGCGGCCTCCCCGTCACGGGGACAGTGGTACAGGAAAGGGCCGCCAGGGCCATCACACCGATCAGTGCCATCCACACTCTTGCTGCTTTCATTACATCCCTCCGAAACCGATAAACTGATTCATATTGTACCGACAACACCCCGGCGTTACAAGTGAAATGTGGGATGGCTAACCCCTGTCCCGGAAATATTAGAGGGATTGATATGGGTAGGCGCTGATTCAGGTCATTAATTGAATAAGCTGTTTGAAGTCAACATAATCCTTGACTTTTAATGCAGCATGGGTATTACTGAGTTTGTTCGTGTTCTACGATTTTGAAGATAGATTCAGCAGTCTTAATTCTTTGCCGTTAAAAAAGGGGAATTATGGTCTGACTTGAAAACATACCCCGTTTCACATCCCAGTGACGGGGTTTTTTTTTATGCCGGTGCAGGCGACTTCTCTATCGCCGGTTCAATCTTGCAGATTGAACCTAAGCAGTGAATGAACGGTAAATAGAAATATGAAAAAAACGACCACCATACCCATTACCTCCATCATCCTCGATGAGTCCATCTATCCGCGGAAGGCCATCGATCACCGGCGTGTCGGCATCTTCGCCGACAACATCAGGGACGGCTTCACCTTCGATCCCATCGAGGTGGAACCCGTGCCCGGCAGACCCGGCGTCTACCGCATCCTCGACGGTGCCCACCGATGGAGCGCCTACAAGGCGATGGGGATCACGGAGATGAAAGTAATCATACAAACCCTGGACGGCACCGATCCCCTCCTCTACGCCGCCACCAAGGCCATCGGCCCGAGACAACTGACAGAAGAGGAGGCACGGGACACGGCACGGCGCGCCTACAACAAGCACCCCTCCCTGGCACCCGTGGAAATCGGAAAAGCCATCGGCCGCGCCCGGCGGACCGTCGATTCATACATCGCCGATCTTCGGGCCGTCATCCAGCTAGATCTGAATCTCAAGATATTCCGCATGTACCGCCTTGGCATCCCACAGGAAAGGATTGCAGAGAGATTGGGACAAATTAGAGAAACGATTCGCAACCATTTGGCCGATTTGGCAACGTTGCCAAATCGGCCAAATAGCGATTTGTCGAAGGGCTTCACCGTCTCCCAGGTTGCCGAAAAGCACGGCTGGGCGGAACCCATGGTCTGGTCACTGGCACTGGAAGGGAAGGAAGATATTGAACGATTTAAAGAAATTGGCTGGGAACACACCCACACGACCTACGCCCCCCTGTCGGCCGATCGATTCACCGCCGGCATCGTCGCGGCAATGCAGAAGAAACGGATACTGGGAATTACCAGCAGATACGTCATCATCGCGAAGCAGTGATGGAAGGCACACCGCTGAAGTAACAAGGATAAAGATTTCTGATGATTTCTTCTTGTATCATTATCGGCTGGGTCAGCTACAATATTTTTATGGAAGATATGACGTTAAATTGTCTCATGGCATGTTAATTTTGTCTAATTCTTGTTTTACTGTTTTAAGGTGATCTTTAAGCTGTGGAATCATCCGCGAAGAGGGATAGTTGTCGATTAACGATTGCAGGATGTTGTATGACAACGCCAACAGTTTCTTTTTCTCATCAACGTCGGCTGTCTTTTTTGCCATGAGATAATTATTTGCGGCTTTAATTCGTTCCTTCTTTATCAGCTTTGTTATCGCATTGGTTTTAATCTCTTTGGCCTCGGAAGCTATGGTCGAAGTGTCCGGAATTTTCCCGAGCATAACGATTGCTTCTTCATATTCTTCTTTTTCAATCAGTCTTGAGGCCATTTCTAATGTCGCTTCATGAGAAAGCGCCGTATCCTTTTCCACTTGATATTGTTCTTCTGCAATTTCCACAGTTTTAATGGCCTCGTCGATTGTTGCAACTTGACCACTGTCATCTTGCAATCTTATTTTTTCTTTAATCAGCAGAAGTCTCGCCTCCTCAAAATTACGTTCGTTAATCAATTGATCTACTGACTTTAAAACGTTTGTCGAAGGTTCATCTGTTATATCTGTATCGCCTTTGGGGGTTGATTCATCATCGCCGGGGATGTTATCAGGCACGACTTTGATCTGTTCGTCTTCAATATATTCTCTGGTCTTTGCAATAACGATATTTCTATCTTCCATCTCGTCAACCAGTTTTTCATACATATCGAGGGCTTTTTGTTTATTTCCTAAATCGAATTGCCACCGGGCGATATCGGCACGAAGTTGCATTGCATCCGGCCATCTGTCCATATCACCAAGCACTTTCTCGCCGATATTAACAGCTTCATGTATTTTCCCCTGCTTTGTGAGGGAAGTAGCAAGAAAAACACCTATCTCGGGTGTTACTGCATCTGCACCGAACTGAGAGATAAGACGATGACAACTATTGATCACTTCCTGATATTCACCGGAGATGAAATGATCGAGGATTTTGACCCGTTCAACCAGAAAGAGAGCTACACCTTTGGAATAAAGGTTTTTGTTTCTCTCGCTTGAAAAGTACTGTTGATCAAGGTAGCTTAAATTGCTGAACAGAGTTTTTATCATTTCTCTCAGATCGTTATCCGTAACTTTTTTGTTGGCAAGGAGTTTGGATTTTCTATAAGCAGATAGTAAACACAAAGCGACCTTTCTGTCTTCCTCGGTAATATGTTCAGTCTTTATAATGTCGTTCAGGTAGGTGATCTTCTTTTCAACCATATCTGCAGACAGTGGAGGAGGGAGTGGTGACTTGATTTTTTCGACATCGCGAAGAGAGACTGCCTTTTTGTCTTCCATATCATCAAGTGTCTGCGAAGGAATGTCTGATCCTTTCTTTTCTTGAGGTACCTGCCATTCCTGCAGTTGGTGGATACAGCCATTTGTGACGGGCAATAATAACACTAGTATTACAACGATCTTTATGACGCTATTGTTGCTCATACTTTTCTCCCTTACATGGCGCAAATATCCGATCGAGTTGCTGTATCCCCTCCACGGCCTGTGTATAGGAATGTATCGCCGGATACTCATCGGACTTCGCGTCTTTGTTTGTATCAATGGGGAGACCGGTTATGCTGGAAACGGGGATCGCTTGAAATCCTTCATAATCTCTTAATAAAAAGGCTTCACTACCGTCGGAGACGAGTTTAATATTTTGCAAGGACTCGTTGTAGCTCTGACTGTTGATTATTGTCTTCACCGTTCCAATCCAGAGCGGCAGGGCACCGGAAGCGCCGTAAATGGTAATATTTTTCCCCCTCATGGGGCGATTGTCGTCATATCCAACGTAACTCGCAATAACAAACCCCTCATTAATATCAAGGGTATTCGTTTCCCTCTGCGGTCCCGGTATGAATCCGACAAAACTGGAATTGGTAAAGTGATTGGCCGTACCCGTTTTACCAAAGGATGGCAAGGGAATTGCGAATTCCTCACCATCAATATCCAGAGACAATTGCAGACTCTGTTTGGCCTTTCTGCCGGTACCTTTTTCCATGACCATGCGGAGTATCTCGGTGACAGACCTGGATACCTTATCGTCTAAAACCTGTTCTCGTTGAGGGACATATTCCCAGAGCGACTGTCCCTCTCGATCGACGATTCTGTTGATGATGGGCATCATGGGAGAAATGCTGTTTCTATCTATCCTGGTATAACTGCCGCTCATGATTGTATGGTATGCCAGTGCCGCTTCAGCTATGCTTATCGCATTGGAGCCAAGCGGAAATGAAAGCACAGGATCAAGTTTTGTTGATACTCCCATCTGTTTCGCCAGTTTTGTGACATACAATAAGTTGACGAGCGTTCTGAAATCTCGGACAGTGGCAAGTACTTCCATGTCATATCGCTTATACTCCAGTAATTGTGCATGATGTTCTAAAGTTTGTTGCTGCATCATATCCACGATCGCTGAAGGAACCAAGCCGTCTATCAGTATGTCATCGGTCTGAATCTGCTTCGGCTTTTCCAGCCACTGAGGCGAAAGAGGACGCAGGCCGGGGATATTTGTCCACTCGGGATGGTGTGTATAAATAATCGCGGTAGTAGCATCCCCTCTGATTTCAACATAAAAATGCCGCAATATCTTCGGAATTGCACCTCCGGCAGCCTCTTTCTCTTGTTGTATCAATTCCATTGCCATACGGTATTCGCCCTTCATTGCCCGATTCAAAGCACGAAGACTTTGGTAGCTTAGTCGATTCAGCTGAATTTTCTCACGTTTCTTCAGCGCAAATCTACTTGCGTTCATACTGTAACGAAGACGCTTCAGATTGTCCATCGCCGCTTCATGGCCGAGAAAGATCAAATCCGCCTCCACGTCCTTTTTTGCAGCTTCAAATGCCGCCTCCGTGAGCGCATTCTTGTTCACTATAATACCATGCTTGTCTCTGATCCGTCTGACGTAGTGCCGGTAGGTCTCATCTTCTTTTCTATCGAGATCGAGCAGTTTGACCACCTGGCGAAATTCACTCAGGTTGAGCCGATCTGTGAGGTGATATAAAAGCCATACAGTGGCCAGGTTTTCAGACTTCACACCTGCCCACGCCATGGAGACCTTGTCGCTTTTGGGCGTGTGGTCGGGTTTGGGAACATACCGGGTTGTTTCAAACTTGAAAACATCTCTCATATTGAATAGCGGATCCAGGCTGTTCCATTTGAGCTGGAGGGCGGCGGTATATACGATGGGTTTGAAAATAGACCCTAATTGTCTCCTGGCATCGATGGAACGATTAAAGAAACGGTTGAAATATCCACCCGCCATCGCTCTGACCATACCATCCTTGAGGACAATAATCCCTCCTTCCAGTTCGGGAATCTGTGTGATGATGGCTGTACTCTGACTGTTTGTCGCTGCAGCCTCTATAAACCGGATTGGTATCAAATCTCCTACATGAAACTCTTTCAGGAATGAACGAATATGCCGTTTATCGAAGACCGCCCAATTGCCCAGTTTCCATTTCAGCCACGCTTCTCCCATGGACTGCAATCCTTCATAATGTATGGTTTCAGTACTATCATCCAGTTTCACAACAAGATGTGGATCTTTTTTGTCTGTGTTGACATCAATAATCTCAGCAAAGTATGGGAGTTGGGAATCGGCAGGATATCCCCCATCAATCATTTTTTTATATCTTTCCTGTATCGAAGGGCCATTGTATCCCGACAATTTGACATCCAGGACAGGAAGGGTTTCTCTAATCGAGGCAAGTATTCCCTCCTGAATTTCTTTATCTATGGATGTATGCACTGTTATGCCCGAGGTGGCTATATTCTCAATCCCCTGATCCTGAAGGATGGTCCTGAAATAATCCGATTCGAGCTGTTCCCGTATGTGATCGAGAATGACATTCAATCGGTACGTCACCACACCTTCCTGAAAGGGTACTTCCCGTGCCTTCGCATGTTTATATTGTTCTTGTGTGATGAAATTTGAACGCAGCATATTGGAGAGGACATAATCCTTGCGTCGGTTGGCACGGCTTAGGGCCCTTTTTTTCCCTTCCGCAGTTTTCTTCGTAAAGGGGTTGTATCTATTGGGTCCCTTGACAGATCCGGCAATGAAGGCCGATTCAACCAGATCGAGGTCCCGCGCATCTTTATCGAAGAAATACTCAGCCGCTATACGGAGTCCCTTGCCGAATCCCGTTACAAAAAACTGATTCGCGTACATTTCCAGTATTTCTTCCTTGGAATATTCCCGTTCGAGCAAAATTGCCTGAAACAGTTCCTTTAGTTTTGCCGTGTAGGTTCTTCGTTGTCTCTTGAATATGTTTTTTGCCGTCTGCTGGGTGAGAGTGCTTCCACCCTGAACGATTCTCCCCGTTTTTAGATTTGTGATCATCGCACGGCCGATTGCCACGACATCAAATCCGTGATGGCGAAAAAATTTTTTGTCCTCTGCCGCCAGGAGGGCTTTGACAAACATATCAGGAATGTCTCTGTATTTTATGTATTGCCGATGTACGTCTTCGAAAAAGACGCCTATAGGGGTCCTACCGTCACTGAACAAGACGGGGCTTTCCGAAAATATGATTCGCGCTATGGCATCTCGCTGAACCTGGACTTCGTCGTTTTTGAATACTTGGAAGCAGACAAGGGATAGATATGAAGACGGAAAGATAAAGCAAAATAGAATCAATACACTCATTATAAAGAGCTTCTTTTTCTTTATCCTTCGTATTAACTCATAGTAGCACTTTTTACTTTGTCTGTGTGCAATCATTCATTCCGCGCTTTTCAGTGAGGAGAAAAGCCTGGTTTCAATTCTTATGCTATACGCTTCCATTATGTGCCAGCGTTTTATTGTACCGTGCGCAGCAACAATGACATTCAACAAAACCCAATCGACATTGATATCCTGTCTAATGCTTTGAATGTGATGCGTTAGTAAAGTAGAAAAAAGCTTACTCTCGATTGTGACTTGAACACCAGAATAAAAGATGTCTAAATAAACACTAATTTTGAAAAATATTTGAGATGATACAACAGATGATAACGTCATTCAAGATAAAAAGATTGAAAGCAGAATCACTCTTTCAGCCTACTATCATGAATTTACCTGCGGGTAATAAGTCGTCCGATGTGTCAGCATAGCGCAATTCCCTCACAAATTTTCAGAGTTCAGATATCTGATAAGTACAGAACTCACCCAATGTCTCGTTTTGCGAATGTTGTATGCAATAAGGAATTTGCGCAGGTCGTCGATTGTTTCCGGTTCCTATCGAGTGTCGTGAAGAGTCGTTTCGCATTATTGGGTGCGCGAATCAGATGTGCCGTTATTTTCCTTTGTTTTCTGTCTCTTCAGGGGGCGGTACCGTGGCGTCCCTCTTTCCCTCATCGACAGGAGTCTCCTCTGGAAGGTCAACGGCTGATTCGGCGGGTTCGGTGTCTCCCTCGCCGGCGGGTGCCGCTTTCTCTGGAACGTCTCCGGCGGCTTCAGTGACTTCAGCCTCTTCCAGTGGTTCTTCCGGTGCCGGTTCCGGTTGCTTCGCGCCTCTGATTTCAGCGATCCAGAGGGGGTGGCGCCGCTCGGCGTAGTCCAGCCGGACGGATCCATAGAAGATCCCCCGCAGCATGGGGAGGTTGGGTTTCAGCAGGATGGCAGCGATGTGGGCGATGAAGGCCAGGATAAAGAGGGCGGTAAATATGTTGTGGAGCCATGTCGCCCATGACACCCAGAGAAAGGACATCTGGGGATCGAAGACATTCTTGTAGGTCTTGACGATGCCCGACAGAATGAGGACGGCGATGATGACGGCCATGCCCAGGTAGGCGATCCGCTGTTCCGGGAGGAACTTGTGAAAGGGGGGTTCTTCACCCTTGCCGAAGAAGGTCTTGATGACGTCGATGGATTCCTTCACGTCCCCCCGCTTCGGCAGCATGGTGGTGTGGCCCAGCATGCCGTGATAGACGACGTGAAAGAGACACACGGCGATGAAGACGACGGCGGCGATATAGTGGATCTGGAGGGTGACCATGAAGTCACCGGACCAGGCCATCCCCGGTATGTCGATGATATAATACCGCCTCGGCATGGGCATCTGGAAGAGGCCGGAGACGATGAGGACGATGCCCGAGAGCCCCAGGAGCCAGTGCTCCAGCAGTTCGACGATGCCGTGGCGGACGACGACGCCCTTTGCCTCGATGATGCGATCAGTCATTGTCGTTTCCCCCCTTTCTCCCGGCAAGGACCTTCAGTGCACCGGCGATCCCGGCGGCGATACCCAGGACGGGGGCGAAGACCACCGACTTCTCCAGCGTCGTCATTGCCTCCATGGCCCGTTTCACCGGGCCGAGGTGGGGCTTTCCGGGACCCGTCTCGATGGCCCCGTTCAGCACGTCGAAGGGGACGGGAGAGACATAGAAGGTCCCCGTGCCCCCGTTTTCCTGCATGCCGTAGATGAATCCCTCCATGGCGGCGGCCCGCTCCTTGGCTGCACGTTTGATTGCATCGTAGGGGCCGATGGACATGGCGTCCCTCGGGCAGGCCTCGATGCAGACGGGTGTTTTCCCCTCTTTCAGGAGATCATTGCAGAGGTCGCACTTGTACATGACGCCGTTTCCCGCCAGTTCGGGGATGATCTTGAGGTACACCCCCACACCCGACTGCCGCTGGGGGATCAGCCAGGGACAGACGGTGCGGCACTTCGCCCCGCCGAAACAGAGATCGTAATCGATGACGACGGCGCCGTTGTCATATTTGTGGTTTGCCGCGAAGGGGCATATGGTGGCGCAGGCGGGATTGTCGCAGTGCATGCAGCGCCGGGGGATGAAGACCCGTTGCTGTTCCCCCTGGTACTCCACGTCGGCCTCTTGCACATAGATGAAATTGTAAGGTGTCAGGCGGCTCGTGACGTCCTTCTTTTTGGACCAGTCTTCCGTCATGCCGCGGGGATAGAGTGTGGGCATGGGATCCACCGGCTCGGGGACGACGGACAGATTCCGCTCCCTGCAGGCGGTGATGCAGCGTGGCTGATCGAAGTCGACACAGCCGTCACAGCGGCTCAGGTCGATCATGGTGGCGAGGCCAGTGACGCCGGCGTTGACAGTCCGGGGAATGCCCAGGCCGGTAACCATCGCCGCCCCTGCCGATGCCTTCATGAAGGACCGTCTCGTGACGGCGCCCGTGGTATGACTGTTCATGATTGGTTTTCCCTCCCCGTGCCGCGTACCCTGCGGCCATACAGCGTGGACTGATCGGGACGACTAGTCTCCCATGTCTGACGGTGCGCCGCATGGCGACAGAGGCACGGGAACACCGCAGCGCCTACCCGTCAGTGGACAGACAGTCAGTGCTGTCCTCGCTGATCAGTCGACGATTCGTATCCTGTGTTTTGATAATGTTTCTCTTAAAATAGTCATAGTGAATGAAAAGGTCAATTCATTTTGTTAGCGACATCCGATGGAAGGGGCATACAGAAACCGCGGCGTCATGGGTACATGGTCAGGCGCACAAACCGGTTGCGCTGCCGTCATGGCAAATGATATAGGCACCTCTACAGCAAAACAGCAGCAGGAGTTATACGTGACCGGTACATTCGTAAACAGCGGAACCATACTGGCCGGGAGCCTCATCGGCGTCTCACTGGGTAGACGGCTCCCCGCCAATATAAAGAAGATCATGATGCAGGCTCTGGGGCTCTCCGTGATCGTCATCGGCCTTGAGATGGCCCTGTCGGGCAAGCAGCTGATCGCCATGATCGGCTGTGTCCTCGCCGGGGGGATCATGGGTGAGATCATCGATATCGAGGCATGGGTGGAACGGATGGGGGAATGGCTCAAGGCCCGCTTCCGTTCGAACTCGTCCACCTTCGTCGAGGGCTTCGTCACCGCCTCGGTCCTCTATCTCACGGGCGCCATGGTCATCATCGGATCGATCCGTGACGGCACCGTGGGTGACCCCGGCGTCCTCTATGTGAAGGCCCTTCTCGACGGCGTGGCCTCCATCGCCTTTGCGTCGTCCCTGGGTATCGGCGTCGCCTTTTCGGCGCTGGCCGTCTTCATTGTCCAGGGAAGCATCACCCTGCTGGCGGGGAAGCTCCTCTTCCTGCAGGACCCCCATGTGCTGAACGCCATCACGTCGTCGGGGGGGATACTCATCCTCGGCATCGGCGTCAACATACTGGAGGTGACCAAGATAAAGATCGGGAACCTCGTTCCCGCCATATTTCTTGCCATCGCCTGGGCGTTGCTTTATTATTGATGGCCCTGTCACCGGCTTTGTGCGACAGTGTCACTATCGACAGGGTGGATATACAGAGAGAGCGGTGTGCCCGACGGCCCGTTGCCGTCGCGGCAGCACATCACGGGGAGAAGAAACTGTCCGACCGGTGACCATCGGTGCAGATACACTATTCGGTTCAAGGGAGCGGAGACTATGGGATTGTTGAAGTTGTTCGGCGGCAGGGATCCGGAAGAATACGAGAGAGAGGGTGATGCCTTTTTCGATGGCGGTGAATTCGGTGACGCGAAACTGCAGTATGAAGCGGCCCTGGGAAAACTCATGAAAAAGCGCCCCCATGACAGTGAAGGTGCTGGCCGTCTCCGTGAGAAAATAGCGAAGAGTCGGGAATCACTGGCACGGGCGCATACGAAGCGCAGCCGCGACCTCATGGAACTGGATGACTACGACGAGGCCGAAGACCTCCTGATCCTCGCCGGGGAACTGACGGAAGAGGAGACGCTGCAGGGCGAGATCGACGCACTCTTAGCGGAGGTCAAAGACCACAAGGGCAGGGAAATTCGTAACACCTTACCCGGCATCGAGGAGGAGGAACAGACCCCCGCAGTTCCTATCCCTGAGGAAGATGACGACGAATACTTCAGGGCGCTGGTGAGCGTCATCCCCGAAGATATCCGCCGTGCCTATATCGGCTACGGTGACACCTTCAAGGAGGGATATATCGCCCTCAACCGGGGTGACTACGACAGGGCCTACGAACTCCTCACTGCCGCTCATCATGAAACGGGGGGATTCCATATCGCCTATGAGATCGCCACGGCCTGCCTCAACAGGGGGGACCTTGAGGAGACGCGAAACGTCGCCGAGGGATACGTGCAAGTCGATCCCGCCTCCTTCCGGGGGTACCACCTGCTCTGCGAGGTACTCTGGGAGATGGAGGCCTTCGACGAGGCGCAGGCAGTGATCGATGCCGGTCCCGCCATGCTGCGCCGCACGCTCCCCATGAAGCTCCTGGAGGGAGAGACACTGGCACGGGCCGGGCGCTACGCCGAGGCGGAACGCTTCTACCGGGACTGCCGCGAGACCCACGACTGGGACGCACAGATCGTCCAATCACAGGCCCTGGTCGCCGAGGCCCTGGGCAAGACACAAGAGGCCAACGATCTCTACGGAGAGATCATGAACGACTGCCGACAGTGCCGCGTCCGCCTCGATCCCTTCATCAAGCTGCGCTATGCCGAGACGGCCGTCGAGCTGGGAAACCTCTCCAGCTCCACCCTGGAACTCTATCTCTCACTGGCCGAAGAGATCCCCGACGGGCGGGCCCACTTCTTCCACAGGATCAGCGACATCTATGCCGCCCAGGGAAACGAAGAGGAATCGCTCCGCTACCGGGCCTTTGCCGAGAGGCTGGAGCAATAAGATACCTGCGGGCAATGACCAGAGAGGAGGTCCTGTCCCGGCCCGGGCAGGACGGTGCGATTCATTATACCATCTTTGGGTATCGTCCGAAACATTCCTTGACATTTGCACGCGGTTATGAGTATTTTTGCTCAATCAATTGAGTAATTTGTAGCGTCGGAGGGAAGGAGTGTATAAAAGACCGATATATCAAGTCATTTCCCGGCGAGTACAAGAGCAGAGACACTGTATCCAGGTACTGGTGGGTCCACGACAGACGGGAAAAACAACACTGGCCCGTCAGGTGATGGAGGCATTCACCGGTCCCTGTCATTACGCGACGGCAGACGAACCGGCCCTCAAGGATCTGGTGTGGCTCGAACAGCAGTGGGAAGTGGGTCGTGCCTTTATACGGCATGACGCAGAACATGTTCCGTGTCTGCTGATCCTGGATGAAGTCCAAAAAATTCCCCAGTGGTCCGAAACGGTGAAGCGGTTGTGGGATGAGGATTCGGCTCTCAGGAGGCCGTTACAAGTCATCATACTCGGCTCGTCGCCCCTGCTCGTGGAACGCGGGTTATCGGAAAGCCTGACGGGACGGTTTGAGGTTATTCCCGTCACACACTGGTCCTATACCGAAATGCGCGATGCCTTTGGATGGGATGTGAACCACTATGTCTACTTCGGTGGCTATCCGGGTGCCGCACCGCTCATCTCCGATTGTGACCGCTGGAGGCGATATATCAATGATTCTCTGATAGAAACAACCATTTCTCGAGATATCTTATTGATGAAGCGGATCGATAAACCCGCTTTGTTGCGCCGTCTCTTCGAACTCGGGTGTGCCTATTCCGGTCAGATACTGTCATATCAGAAGATGCTGGGCCAGTTACAGGATGCGGGCAACACGACAACCTTGGCTCATTATCTGCAACTGCTTGAAAATGCCGGCCTGATTGCAGGACTTTCAAAATATGCGGGACACAAGATTCGGCGGCGTAACTCGAGTCCGAAGCTTGTGGTCTTGAATACGGCACTTCTGTCCGCCATGTCACAGGTCGACTTCGAACATGCCCGCAGTAATTTTGAATTCTGGGGAAGATCGGTCGAATCAGCCGTTGGAGCATCCCTTGCAAACAGCATCAAGGGGAGAGACATGCAATTGTTCTATTGGAATGGAAGAAATCGTGAAGTGGATTTTGTGTTATCCTATAAGGGTACGATGACAGCGATCGAGGTGAAAAGCGGCAGAAAAAGATCTCATATGCCCGGGATTGAAGCCTTTTCACGCGAGTTCGGCACGACCAGGAAATTGCTGATCGGGGCACAGGGGATGCCACTGGGGGATTTCTTTTCTGCACTGCCGGAGATACTGACTGTATAAATAGAGACAGCGCCCATTTTTTTTCAGCGGAGGCGGTACCGTCTCCGTATCACTCGCTCTCCGGCGCAAGGAAGATTCTCAGCGGGACGGAGGACCACCTGTCACGGTGGAGCGGTTCCATGGGGGTCATCTCCTTGATCGATTTCATGGGGGCCATCTGCCTGATTCCCCCGTCCGGTTTCGTCTTCGTCACGATGTTGACCGATCCCACCATGCCGCCGACGGCATAGCCGTCGTGATCCCAGACGATCCCCTCCTGGAACCAGCCCAGGTGTTCCCCATCGAAACCCCAGATGGAACTGTCTTCCAGGTATGCCACGGGCGTGCCGTCCCCTACATAGATCCGCATGCCGTGATCGGTGTCGATATAGGCAGTGGGTTCCCCCTGATAATCAAAGAGGGTGATCCCCTCTGCACAGGCACTGCCCGCAGTAAGAAATACCATCATGATTGCGATGGTTATCCTATATATCTTCATCGAAACTCCTCGCCGTCACATGGACGTACCTGGCCATCCAAATCTGGGTCTGTTTTGCCGGTCTCTCTGAGCCGCAGTCACGAGTGATCTGAAATCCTCTTTCCCCTTGTCTCTGGCATCAATCGCCGAACCTGTCTGCCATTTCCCGGTTTATTTCCTGCAGGCTGAATATGCGTCCCGGATTCGATGCTTTTCGCATCTGTACATGGGGCCAATCTCTAAAGGACGACCAGAACCCGCCTGCAGTCAATCCCAGTGAAGTTGCCTTTTCGGCGTAATTGGCATAGCCGTTACGGCCGTCAATCTTTTTCCTGGTAGACCATTCGGCATTACCATCGAGAAGCCAATAGCAATCAACGGCCTCCCCCCACTGATGCCAGGACAATCCCGGAATCGCATTGGTAACATGGCGGCCATTCTGCGGGCCGACACTCTCTATGCAATGTGCCAGAAAATCCGCCCCGACGTTTTGCAATTCCTCTATCCGCTGTTGCACTTCCTCCGAAGACCTCGACTGCCTCCACAGTTTCCCCTGTTCAAAGGGAGTACGAAGCGTAAAAAACTGGCGCATCGCGTACCCTGATCGATCACACAGGGTCAATAATTCTTCAACCCTGGGCCTGAATTCGGGTACAAGATCATTAAGATCACGTGACATTTTTCCCTCCTTTGCCTAACGGTGTAAAGACCAGAAAAAAAGAAAACAGGAAGGGGCCTCTTTTTTTCAACACCGTCCTTTCAACGAATCTTCCCTTTACAATCGGGACATTCACGGTTGAACCAGTACCGGACGTTACCGCAGAGGGGACAGCGGGCCGCCTCGTCCTTGATTCTTACCCATGCCTCGATCCCGTGCCGTTTCATATAGCGCAGATCATCGATGACAGACTCATGGTGAGATATCCCATTGACGACGTGGACACCGGTGAAGTCTTCCAGGCGCCGGCAGGGGAACTGGTCACACTCGAAACACCAGGTCACCCCTTTTTCGGCGGCACAGTCTCGAAATCCGTGCCGACAGTCCCTGCAATGGACCGATACACGATCGGACAGGCATCCGTCGCAACGGAGCTCATCGGGGGGGTACCCCTTGTCCCGGGACAGCTGCTCTATGCCGGTCCTGTCGTTGTTACGATAGGCAAGATAGGCCGGACAGGTACCGCAGTATAGCCCGCAGATACCCACCAGTTTTCTCACATCCTGTTCCATAGCCTCATCCTCCCGATACAAGAATAAAGGATTTGTTGCCCAATGAAAACGGTCATTACAGCGCTTTTTTCTCATAAATCCTGACGAAGCGAAAGGAAAGGGATTCCAACTGTCTGAGACCGAAGAGAGAGTTTAGGGAGGGGGACTTATCCCTTTTAGGGGGTAAATTTATCAAAAAGAGCTGTAAATAAGCAAGAAAGATTCTGGGCAACAGGCCCTTAAGATGTGACCCCACTACTTCTCCAGTTTCCGGCGGAGGCGGTTGAGGCGGTAGGCCAGGGCATCCCTCTCGTCGGGCGTCGTGGCGCCTGTCTGTGCGAGGAGGCCCGACACCAGGTCTGCCGCCCTGCCGTAGTCGTGTCTCCGGTGTTCCAGCCACTTGGCCAGTTCTTCCACGGCGAAATAGTCACGAGGATTCTCGGCCAGGACGGCCTCCCACAATGTGACCGCCTCTTCCCACTGATCACTGCGTTTATGGATCAGCGACAGCGTCTTTCTCGCCTCCTGCGCGACGGGTCCCGCGTGGCAGTCCTGCACCAGCGATGCAAGCCGGCATCGCGCGGCATCGCTACACCCCCGGTCTATCATGAGGCGTGTCGTGGCGAGGATGTCACTGTCGGTACACTCCTCCCGCCCGTCGGGAGCCCCCACGAGCGCGGCAAGGTGCCGGGCCAGTGCCGCCATGGAAATGATATCGAGGCGGTTGTGTTCGAAGACGTCCTGCATCAATCCCGGGTCGCCGTAACGAAGCCAGTCGAAGTAGCGCTGGGGGATCTCGCTCCCGGGGATATCGCCGTCGCGGGAAAACTTCAATACCGCTCCTTCGATGGTCCCGAGACGGCTGTTGGGGAGGCGGTGTCCCAGGAGGCGCCGCGAGGGATGGAGGAGATCGAGATGGGGCATCCCCGACAGGGGATCGGGGAGCCGGTTCATGATGAAGCGCGTGGCGAGGAGGGCGATGTCGAAGGTCTTGCCGTTGAAGGTGACGAGAAAGTTCCTCTCTCCCGCCATCTCCGCCAGGTAGGAGAGGGCGGCCCGCTCTTCACGAAAGTCGCGCATGAAGATCTGTTCCGTGACGAAACTGTTCCCGTCGAACCAGCCGCACCCGATGAGAAAGGCGACGGTGCCCGTGCCGCCGGCCAGTCCCGTCGTCTCGGTGTCGAGGAAGAGGCCGTCGGCAGGGGTATGGCCTTCGATCCGGCGGTCGCCGGCGAGAAAGGAGGCATCCTGCATGTCCAGTGAGGCGAGGTCGTGAACGCACCGGTAGCCGTGGAGCGCGGTTCCGGGGAGCGAGCGGCGGGCGAGAAAGAATGTCCCGTCACCCCCTTCTATCACTTCCCCCTCGATCTCTTCTTCCAGGTTTCCCGCTCGAAATCGTGATTGCGCGGGGCGGGCATGATCGGCGCCGGGCCTGCGTGACATGATGGCGTCGATTCTCTGCCGCAGTTCACGGACCTGCCGATTCTTCGGTGCATCCCCTTCGCCGGTGAGGCGTTTCAGACGATCAGTGACACTCATGTTTTCCCCATGACAAGATCGAGAATGGCCAGGGCCGTCTCCTTGGCCAGTGGCCCCACCTCCAGTGTGGGACCCACACAGGTGGGACAGCCGTGGGCGCAGGGGCAGGTCTCGATGAGGTGTCGCGCAGCGGTGAGGAGCCCGTCGTGGCTCTCATAGAGGAGGTTGGAAAAGCCGATGCCCCCCGGGTAGGCGTCGAATATGAATATGGTGGGATCAAAATCGTCGACGCGGACGGCTGCAGCATCGTCCTCACCCCGTGATGCGGCGATCATCCGCCGGTTGCTCCCGTGCCTGACAAACCACTGGCCGCTCTTGTCTCCGATACACCGGTCGATGTCGCGCATGTCGCACATGAGGAGCATGGAGGCCAGGTGGTGGAGGCTGTATGCCACGCCGGCCAGGCCGTCGATGAGTTCCGACTGCCTGCATGCGAGGCGGTCGAGGAGATCGCGGGGGATGGTGAACCAGTAGCTCGTGGTGTGCATGTCCTTCTCGGGGAGGACAACGTCGCCGTAGCCGAGGTTTTCGGCGGTATAGAACTTGATCTTCTTGTACCCCACCACCTTGCGCACCACCTGCACCTCACCGTGCTCCCTGATGACGTCCCGGTTCGTGGCACTGGCGAAGCCGTCAATGACACGGACATTGGTGTAGGTCATGGCGTCGGTGAAATAGTCCACATCGACCTTTCGCACGTAGGCCTTGTTGCGCTCCAGGTCCAGTGTGTCCACGTGATACTGCTGCGACTCCACCATGTAGATGGCCTCGTCATGGACGGTGGTGAAGGCACTGTCCCAGTCCACCTCGGCGATGACCCGGTGTGCCCCCGCGTCGGTGGTGTCGACGACGACGACATTTTCGGGATTGACGCTGCGGAGGCTCACCTCGTCGGCGGGGTAGCTCTCGGCGGCCCAGTGCCAGCGGTCTTCCACGCGGTGGAGGACACCCTTCTCCTCCAGATAGTCGAGTAGTTCCTCCAGGTCCTCCCTGCCGAAGCGTTCGCCCCGCTCGAAGGGGAGTTCGAAGGCGGCGCTCTTCAGATGATGGAGGAGGATGAGGAGGTTGTCGGGATTGACGCGGCAGTGCTCGGGGCTGCGGGAAAAGAAGTAGTCGGGGTTTTCCACGATGAACTGGTCCATGGGATTGCTCCGGGCGATGAGGAGGGCGAGGCTGTGCCCCTGCCGGCGCCCGGCCCTGCCTGCCTGCTGCCACGTGCTGGCGATGGACCCGGGGTAGCCCGCCATGATGCAGGCCTCGAGATCGCCGATATCGATGCCCAGTTCCAGGGCGTTGGTGCTGACGACGCCCATGACGGTGCGGTCGCGCAGGCCCTTTTCGATGCGGCGTCTCAGGTTGGGGAGGTAGCCGCCGCGGTAGCCCGTGACAAACTGGTCGTCCACGGGTTTCTTCTTTCCGAACTTGTCCTTGAGGTACTTGGTGAGGACCTCCACGTTGAGGCGGCTCGTGGCAAAGACGATGGTCTGTATGCTGTTGGCGATGAGTTCCGACGCCGTATGACGGGCCGGTGTCAGTGCCGACTGCCGAATACCCAGTTCACGGTTGACGATGGGCGGGTTGTAGAGGATGAAGGTCCGTGCCGCCGTGGGGGCGCCGTTTCGATCGATGAGTTCCACGGGACGCTCCAGGAGGGTCTCGGCGTGCTCCCTGGGATTGGCCACGGTGGCGGAGCAGCAGATGAAGAGGGGATTGTGGCCGTAGAAGCGGCAGATCCGGACGAGTCGCCGGATGACATTGGTCATGTGGCTCCCGAAGACGCCGCGGTGGACGTGGAGTTCATCGATGACGACATAGCGGAGATTGGTGAAGAGCTTCTGCCACTTCGTGTGGTGCGGCAGGATACCCACGTGGAGCATGTCGGGGTTGGTCACGACGATGTTCCCCTGTTTCCGTATGGCCTGGCGGGCGTCGTCGGGGGTGTCGCCGTCGTAGGTGTAGGTCCTGATGTCGGCCTTGAGCTCACCGATCAACCGGTGGGCCTCGTTCATCTGGTCCTGCGCCAGGGCCTTGGTGGGAAAGAGGTAGAGGGCCCTCGTCTCGGGCTCCTCCAGTATCTTCTGCAGGACAGGGAGATTGTAGCAGAGCGTCTTGCCGCTGGCCGTGGGGGTGACCATCACCACGTCACGGCCGGCCCGGACGGCATCGATGGCCTCTGCCTGGTGGCTGTAAAGCTCGGTGATGCCGCTTTGGTGGAAGACCTCGGCCAGTCCGGGATGCACCCACCCGGGGAAGGGCATGAAGGTCCCCTTCGACGGCGGAATGCGCTTCATGACGGTGACGTTCTCCATGAACCGCCGGTTGCCTTCCAGGCGCTTCAGCCACTCTTCCATTGTCAGTCTGGCCATAGGGTCCCCATCTTCCTGTCTTGCATCATACCGATTGTGTGCACGGACCGCATCCCTCTTTCCGGCAGTGCCCAGGGCGCGGAGGCATCTGCGACACGCCGTCTCAGCGGCGGCCTATACACTGCTCGTCTCTCAGCCGCCATGTGATGAGTATAGAAAATCAATCAGTTATGTGTCAAGGAGGAAAAGAGAAGAGATTGCCTATGGAAATAATGGCGGGACAGGGTGCCATAATATATTGACGAGGAGGGGTAAAAACCGGTACTGTGGCGGAGGAGATTACAGGGGGGAGTGGGGAAGGGTATGGCAACCGCCTGCCGGGACCTGCGTCAATGGCTCGCCATGGCGGAGGAGATGGATGGCACATGCAGAGAGAAGGGCTGCAGGTTCTTCGGTCGTCTCTTTGACGTGAAGGGATGATAGAGATGCAGACAGCAGTGAAGGGGTCTATGGATCATGAAGGTCATGTATCATGAGAGGTTTAACCGTTCCTACTGTGCAGATCCGGCCGCCAAGGAGGGGCGGATCGAGGCGATCGTCGACATCATCGGCGACGGGGTGGACCTTGTCGATGCCGTTCCCGCCAGCCGGGAGGATATCGCCGCCTGTCACTCCGAATATCACATCAGGGACATAGAGCGACAGGGTCTCTACGACATCGCCGCCCTGGCGGCGGGGGGTGCCATACAGGCGGCCGAGACGGGACTCCGGGAGCCCTGCTTCGCCCTCATCAGACCGCCGGGACACCATGCCTCGGCAAACAGCGCCTGGGGGTTCTGTTTCTTCAACAACATGGCCATCGCCATCACCCGCCTGAAACGGGACCGGAAGATAGAAAAGGCCTTCATCCTCGATTTCGATCTCCACTATGGAGACGGAACGGTCGACATCCTCGGATACCGTGACTATGCCACCATATACAACCCCGCATCGATGGACCGGGTCAGTTATCTCAGTGAGGTGGCGGACAGTCTCCCCGATGATGCCGACATCATCGGCATCTCCGCCGGTTTTGACAATCATGAGCAGGACTGGGGGGGCGTCATGACCACCGACGACTACCGTGCAATGGGCCGTATGGTCCGCGAGGCGGCCGACAGGAGCGGCGGCGGATGTTTCGCCATACTGGAAGGGGGGTATAATCACCGGGTCCTCGGTCACAACACGATGGCCCTCATCGAGGGCATGGAAGGATAACTGATCATCCAGTTCGGATCGCCATCCTTCCGCTTCGCCAGGATGTATTGTCACAACCATCGTAATGACCGCTTCAGGACAGGTATGCATCGGCTTCAATAATAAGAATATAATACTCACTACCACAAGGAGGGTATCGGTGCCGGGCGCATGATCGAAGACGATGCCGAGGAATCCCGCCGCGCCGGGGACAAGGTCTTCGAAGACGACGACATGTGGACCAGGGGATGGCAGGAACGACGCGGCGCCACCGGTCAGGTCCCCCGACGGGACCTGCCGGACTGTTCATGTTTCCATCTCCGTGATACCCTCCTCACGGTACCGATCGATCCCTAGGGCTCGTAATATATGGGCTGACCCATATCGGAAAAGGAAAACTTCTTGAAGATATGGTGGCCGTTGTAATCGAGTACCCGCAGGTCATCGGACTGGTAGAGGTCATTGAGTATGACCTTCAGGTGGTCTCCATATTCATTTTCCACTGCTTCCATGGAAAGCTCATAGGCGATATATTTCTTTACCCCTTTGGTGGCCAGCTTCTCCACAAAGGAGGGATCGGTGAGCGAATCATAGGACGTGAGAATGAGCAGTGGTCCCGTACCCGTAAAAATGACACTTGCCTTCATTGTCAAACACTCCTTTCCTGACAGATCACGCCTCCCCCGGTGGGAGGTATGATCCCTTGGTTATTGTCTCACGGCAGCGGGGAGTTCCTTCATCCATCCCGCTTCCAGGACACCCCACAGCCCCGTCAGGACGGCCTCCGCCGCGTCATGCCGCAGCGTTGCCGGCTGCGTCCTCTCGGACCATGCGATGACCCGCCGGGCCATGTGACCCGCATGGCCTTTCGCCCCGGGCCCGTTTCTCTGTTCCCGTGGATAGAGCAGGCGTGTGCGCCAGTCTTCGGCGGTGATCCGGTACAGTGTCAGTGACCGCCGCCTGGCCTCCCGTTCCCAAACCTCGGCGATCGTCCCGCCCCCCTCGAGAACCAGTATGGCAAGGTCGGAAATGTCGCCGAGAATCCGGCGGACACCCCGCCGGAGCCGCTGTATGGTGCCGAAATTGTGGGAACGGCACCACACCATACGCCCCTCCCCGTTAAAGAGGGCAAGTCCCGTCTTGACGCCGAGATCGACGGCCAGCAGTGATGGCATCTGTTCCCTCCTCACCACGAATTGCTCTGCATCGTCTCAGAAGGTAACATCCGATTCCGCCTCTTCCATGGCCTCGGGGAACCTGTCGAAGGGGAAGGGCCGCAGATTTTCATTCAGAGTAATGTACCGCATGACCCGATAGGCGTAGACGGAGAGCCGGTTGGAAAAGTCGCGAAGCGGCTCGCTGTGTTTTGCCGCGATAAAGAGATAGACATACTGAAAAAACATGGTTACCTGCATGATGAGTTTGATGATTTCAAAGATAATGAAGAACAAGATGGTCACAAACAACCTGATGGCGATGCCCTTCCGTGTATACGCGTGTTCCTGCACACTATTCATCCATACCTCCTGTAACGAACATTGATATGCCACACTGCCGGAAATTTCTCGAAGGTCTCATTGCCCCTCCATGCTGAAGAATCCTGCAGTTCGGGAGGGCCCCCGGAAGACCCGAGCAAAAACGTCCTTGCATTATAGTAAAAAATATCATATTGCGCCATACAATAACGTGATGGTGAGCCCATGACATATCTTAATGCATATGGTATGGTACCGGTTATAAAGACCCGTAACGTCGATGAGTCGTGTTGACACCTCCGGCAGATTTATATACTCTATCAGAAAAGAGAAGGCACAATATGAAGAGATTGAAGCCACTGCAGCTTATCAAGGACCGCGTGTTCGATGAGCTGAGGAAAGATATTATCAATAACAGACTCCTCCCGGGGAAAAAGCTCAAGGAAGAGGATATCGCGAACACGCTCGGCGTCAGCAGGACACCGGTGAGAGAGGCCATCAACAGACTGGAGCTGGAGGGGTTCGTCAAGCTCATCCCCCAGCGAGGGGCCTATGTGGCACGGGCGACGGAGAAGGATGTAGAAGAAATTTTCATCCTCCGCGAATCTCTCGAAGGACTGGCGGCACGCCTGGCAGCGCCCCGGCTTACCGATGCCGTTGTGGACAAGTTAAAGACCTGCGTTGAAGGGTTTCCCGAATTCCATGATGAGCAGGAATTTTTTGAACGCTACAAAAAAATGAATGCCCTCTTCCATCACACCATCTTAGGGGCCAGCGGCAGCGAACGTCTTCTCCACATCGCATCCGATCTGCTCGACTATTCACAGTCTTTTCTCCTGTCGCCAATCGGGTTGAGCAGCCGGTTAAAAGGCATGTATGAGGAACATTGTGAGATTATAACGGCATTGGAGAAACGGGACGGTGCCTTGGCCGAAGAACACATGTCCGCCCACATCAGAGGTGCCAGAGATCACATCCTCGGTCATATTGAATTGTTTCTCAAACCGAGCTACTGACATTCATGCCCCTGTCGCATGCTGTATACTCAAATGCAGCAGCAATGACTGCCGCCCACTGTGGTCGTATTGCCCTACAATAGCAATTTGATTGCCCCATGGCAGCTGAGAGTATACATGCATTGTTATGCAATCATGAAAACAAAAAAATACCGATACATGGTATTGACACCTGGCCGATATTTGTATAATGTGTGGAAAAAAACAGGTAATAAATGAAGAAATTAAAACCCCTGCAGCTTATCAAGGACCGCGTGTTCGATGAGCTGAAGAAAGACATTATCAACAATATGCTCCTCCCGGGGACAAAGCTCAAGGAGGAGGATATTGCACGTACGCTCGGCGTCAGCAGGACACCGGTGAGAGAGGCCATTAACAGGCTGGAGCTGGAGGGGTTCGTCAGACTCATCCCGCAACGAGGGGCCTATGTGGCACGGGCGACAGAGAAGGATGTGGAAGAAATTTTCATCCTTCGCGAGTCACTCGAAGGGCTGGCGGCACGCCTGGCAGCGCCCCGGATTACCGATGCCATTGTGGACAAGTTAAAGACCTGCGTTAAAGGGTTTCCCGAATCGCAGGATGAGATGGAGCTGTTTCATGCCTATTCAAAGAAGAACGCCCTCTTCCATCACACCATCTTAGGGGCCAGCGGCAGTGAGCGCCTGATTCGTATCGCATCCGATCTCTTCGACTATTCACAGTCGTTCCTGCTGTCTCCCGTCGGGTTTGCCGACCGGTTCAGTGTCTATCTTGCACAGCATGAGGAAATCATAGCGGCATTGGAAACGCGAGACAGTTCTCTGGCCGGAAACCTCATGTCCGCCCATATCAGCCGCGTCAGGGATGGCGTCATGAATAATATTGAGTGGTTTCTCAATCCCAGGCGCTGACGTGCCTTCCCACTGTCACATGCTGTATACCTGAAGGACGGTGGACTGATTACCGGTTATCTCCCCCCCGTCACCACCAGCACTTGGCCGGTCACGTAATTCGACAGGGGCGATGCCAGGAAGAGGATGGGACCTGCCGCCTCCTCCGGTGTCCCCGGTCGGCCCAGGGCAATGAGTCTCTTGCGCATGTCAATACCTTCCTGTGGTATGCCGAGGGGAATCTCTGTGCCCTCCACTGAGATCGTTTCACCCTTTTTGATATCGGCCGTCAGACGGGTGTCCATCCACCCGAAGGCCACCGCGTTGACACAGATGTTGAAGTACCCCCATTCACGTGACACAGACCGCGTCAGCCCGATGAGACCGGCCTTTGCGGCGCCATAGTTGGATTGACCGATATTGCCGTAGAGCGCGGCATTGGAACTGATATTGATCACCTTGCGGACCGTGGCCTTACCACTGCGTGCCTTTTCCTCTTTGGCCCGTTCCCTCATGACCGCCGCCGCAGCCCGGAGCATGCGGAAGGGCGCGTTCAGATGGACCTCAATGATGGCCTCCCATTGCTGATCGGTCATCGTGTGCACCATGCCGTCCCAGGTATAGCCTGCACCATTGACCAGTATATCCAGTCCGCCGTAGGTATCGACTGCCTTTGCAACAAGGGCGGAGGGAAACGCCCTGTCGGTGACATCTCCGGTGCATACCTCGGCCTCCCCCCCGTGGCCAATGATAGCCTCCGCAGTCACCCGCGCCGGTTCTTCATCGATATCACTGATAACGAGGCGGGCGCCATGATTGGCGAAGAGTCTGGCCGTTTCGGCACCGATACCCCGTCCGCTTCCCGTAATAATTGCAACCTTTCCATCAAGCAGACCCATGGTTATGCTCCTGTTTCTTTCCGTATTGCATCGTTTCATCGACAGGTACTTCCAGGCCTGTCGGTTCATTCTTCATCAAGCACATCGTGCTGAGAGATGATTCACCCTGTACATCTGCCTTTCAATGGTACCTTTTCACTATGCCGCACCACGCCATTATTTTTGGCGATGTCAGGCAGCATGCAGGGCGAAGTGGTACCCGATCCGCCCTTATATGGATCCATTTCAGACAACTGGTACCGTTCTCTGTCTGATCATTTCCGTTCTACAATGACGCAGATCCCGAGACCGCCGCCACCGCAGATGGTGAGCAGCCCATACCGGGCATTTCGCCTGACCATCTCGTGCACCAGGGTAACGAGCCGCACGGCACCCGTAGCGCCGATGGGGTGACCGAGAGAGATGCCCGATCCGTTGACATTGACCTTCGCATCGAGATCGGCCCCGGAAATACCCATCAATTTGGCATCGGCCAGGGCCTGTACGGCGAAGGCCTCCTGTATCTCAATCAGATCGATCTGGTCGATGGTCAGTCCCGCCTTTTCCAGGGCACGCCGTGTTGATGCCGCAACGGCGGGGTAGGTCAGTGTCGGGTCGTCGCCGGCCACGGCAAAGGCCTTGATAAATGCCATGGGCCCGGCATTGAGTTGGGCTGCCCGCTCCGGCGTCGTCAGGACCAGGGCGGCGGCACCATCGTTCTCGCTCGACGCGTTGCCGGCGGTGCATACACCATCGGGATAGACGGTTCTCAGCCGGGACAGCTTTTCCATCGATGAGTCCCGTCGCGGTGTCTCATCGGTATCGCATAACTCGTCACCCTTCTTGGAGGGAACGGTAACGGGCACGATCTCTTCACTGAACCTGCCCGAATCGATGGCGGCAATGGCCCGCTGGTGTGACCGCAGGGCCCATTTATCTGCATCTTCCCGCGATATCCCCTCGTCTTTGGCCGCCGTCTCCGCCCAGGTCATCATCGAGTTCAACTCGCCGAATCGCCCGATGGGCTGGTGATTGGGTCGCCCCCGCTGGATCCTGTCGTAGAGCGGCAGTCCCCAGAGCGCCATGCTGCCGTGATTCCGGGGAAAGAATCCCCACTTCGGGTCCATGCGCCCGCCCACGCCCCATTTCATGTACTCGCCGGGGATGTAGAACTCGGCGCGGCTCATGCTCTCGGCGCCGCCGGCGACAACGATCTCGGCATTGTCTGTCTGGATTGCCATGGCCCCCGACCACAGCGACTGCAGTCCCGAATTGCACCGTCTGTCGATGGTATACCCGGGAATTTCAACGGGCCATCCCGCCTCCAGCAGCGCCATGCGGGCCATGTTGCATGCCTCGCCGTTGGGAAAGGATTGTCCCATGATCACTTCGTCGACCTGTTCCGCCGCGACGCCGGCGCGTTCGATGGCCGCGTTCAACACCGTCGCCCCCAGTTTTTCAACGGGGACATCCCGCAGCATGCCGCAGTAGGCACCGATGGGCGCCCTGACCGCACTGATGATAACTACGTCTTTCATTTTTTTCCTCTCTATCTCTTCTCATGTCAAGTTTTTGTATTATCCGTTTTAATCCCTTAGTAATTCCCGTCCTATAATAACCTTTTGGATTTCACTCGTACCTTCATACAGTTTGGTAAGTCTGAGATCTCGGTAAAAACGTTCTATGGGAAAATCTTTCACATATCCCATGCCACCATGTACCTGCAACGCCATGTCCGCAACCCTGTTAGCCATCTCGGTACAAAACAGTTTTACCATTGATGCCTCCTTGATGACTGCGGCCCCCTTGAAGTCTCGTAACCAGGCAGCATGATACAGCATCTGGCGTGCGGCATATATCTCGGTTGCCATCTCTGCCAGCATGAACTGAACGGCCTGCTTTTTGGCGATGGGGGCACCAAACTGTACCCGCTGTTTCGCATAATCAATGGATAGATCCAGAAGTTGCTGTGCCGCACCGAGTGCCTTTGCGCCCATGGTAATGCGTCCCATGTCCAAGACCTTCATCGCCGTTTTGAAGCCTTGACCCAGCATCTGCTCACCACCCACAATATTACCTCTCGGTATTTTGCAGTCATCGAATAAAAGCTCACATGACTGCGTCCCGTGCATTCCCATCTTCCTCTCGATGGTCCCCACACTGAATCCCGGCGTCCCTTTCTCCACGATAAAGGCCGTTATCCCTCCCCGTGCCCGCTTTTCACGATCTGTCAGGGCTATCACCGTTACCATATCCGCAATATTGCCATTGGTAATAAAATGCTTGCGACCGTTTAGTACCCAGTGATCATCCTGAAGAACTGCCGTCGTTTGCACATTGGCGGAATCGGAGCCCGCTTCCGGTTCGGTCATAGCAAAAACACCCATCCATTCCCCCGAGGCAAGCCGGGGGAGATATCGCTGCTTCTGTTCCTCCGTCCCATCCATGATGAGCCCCGTAGAGCCTATGCCGTTATTTTGCGCTATCCGGGTCCAGAAGCAGGCATTGGTCTTGGACAGTTCTTCAAAGACCAGGCATTCACCGATCATTCCCAGTTCCAGTCCGCCGTATGCCTCGGGAATGGAGAGTCCAAATAGGCCAAGATCCCGCATCTTTTGTACTATCTCTTCAGGGATGCAGTCTTCCTCTTCAACTTTCGCACTGATCGGCTCGAGATCCTGCTTGACAAAACGCCGAACTGTTTCCGCGATCATTCGTAAGTTTTCCGGAATTTCAAAGTCCACTGTCGTACTCCTTTTCTGTTTTTTTATTATTTACTGTAGTCATAAAACCCTTTGCCGGTCTTTCTTCCCAGTTCACCCTTTTCCACCTTTTCTTGCAGTGCCTTTGGGGGGAGATCGGCGGGATCATTGGATTTGCTGTACTTTTCCATCATCGCGTTGTAGCTGATGTCGAGACCGCTGAAATCGATCAGTTTGAAGGGTCCCATGGGGTGGTTCAGTCCCATCTCGCAGGCCGTGTCGATGTCCTCGAAGGACGCCACACCGTTTTCGAGCAGCGAGAAGGCCTCCAGCCGTATTGCCATGACAATGCGATTGACGAGGAATCCCGGTACCTCCTTTCTGAGTACCACGGGCACCCGATCGATGCGCCTGACCAGATCCACCGTCGCGGCGATCGTCTCTTCCGATGTCTCTTCCCCCTTGACGACCTCAACCAGTCTCATGATCAGGACGGGGTTGAAGAAGTGCATATTGACCACCCGGTCGGGCCGGTTCGTCGCCGGTGCGATCATCGAATTGCCGAAATAAGAGCTGTTGGTGGCGAGGATGGTATGGGACGGACAGATCCCGTCGAGCCGGGCAAAGACCTCCCGCTTCACCTCGACCTTTTCGAAGACCGCCTCGATGACAAAATCGGTATCCTCTGCGGCCTTCTGCAGATCCGTCTCACAGCGAACACGTGCAAGGGCCGCATCCATCTCATCCTGTGTCAGTCTCCCCTTCTCGACACGTCGCACCAGGTGTCCCCGGTTTCTCTCCATGGCCTGATTGAGCAGGTCCTCTGAGAGATCCTGTAGACGCACATCGAGTCCCTGCAATGCGCACTGCATCGCTATCTGGGAGCCCATCGTTCCACTGCCCACCACGCATACACGTTCTATGGCATCTGATTTCATCTGTGCCCTTCCTCCTGTCTATTCATTGTTCATGCATGAAGACATGTCAGGCGATACACACCGTGACTGTCTTCTTATTTTCCCTGAAACCGGGGCTTTCGCTTTTCCGTGAATGCCCTCGTCCCTTCCCGGACATCGTCGGTGGCCCAGATCAAGGCCATCCTGTTGGCATCGGCGGCAATGGCCTCGCGCATATCCATGTCCGTCCCGGCAAGGACAGACTCGAGGGTGAGTTTTACCGCGACAGGTCCCTTTGACAGGATCTTACGGGCCAGTTCCTCCGTTGTGGCAAGGAGCGACTCGGACGGAACGACCTTGTTGACGAGACCGATGCGGTATGCCTCGGCGGCATCGATAATATCACCCGTCAGGAGCAGCTCCAGTGCGCGCCCCTTGCCGATGAGCCGGGGGAGCCGTTGCGTGCCGCCCCCAAAGGCCATCAGACCCAGATTAACCTCCGGCTGTCCGAACTTTGCGTTTTCAGAGGCGATACGGATATGACAGGCCAGTGCCAGTTCACAGCCCCCGCCGAAGGCGAAGCCGTTGACGGCGGCTATGACGGGCTTCCCCAGCCATTCTATCCGGTTTCGCATTTCCTGTGCCGTGATGCTGCGCCCTTTCCCGTCCACGGAGTTTTCCTGACCCAGTTCCTTGATATCACCGCCTGCCACGAAGGACTTGGTACCGCTGCCCGTGATGATAACGACCTCAACGGCGTCATTGTCCCTGATTTGTGAAAAGACGTCACTCAACTCATCTATCGTTTTCGCGTTCAAGGCATTGAGGACCTCGGGACGATTCATGGTGACATAGGCAATCTGTTCCTTTTCTTCATAGAGGATATATTCATATCCCATGGTCAAACCTCCTCAATCATTGTTCATTCCTGCCACTGTATCTTCCCGGTCCATAACCTCCGGTGCGGAGGCTGCATGGATAGCAGCAATACTCTCACAGTGCTGTTCATGCCGTCGCCGGCGTTTCCCCTTTTGCCTTTTTCATATAGGAAAAGGTTATGCTGATCGCAAAGAGTACGATGGCAATTATCTTCAAATAGTTGTTGGGTACCATGAACAGCGGGATCTGTATCAGATAGGAGATATTTTCCAGGATGCTGTTCTTGTAGAAGGTGTAATTCGTAATCAGGCACTGAATGGCAACGACACACATGACGGAAAATCCAATCGACCACAGGATGTTGAGCCAGCCACCCAGTCCCACGACACCGGCATTGTAATAAAACAGGATGGGGATGAGATAGGTCGCAATCCCTATCTTGACGGCCGTGAATCCCGTTCTTGACGGATCGGAACCGGCGATTCCCGCTGCGGCATAGGCGGCAAGGGCAACGGGGGGTGTTATGGCGGAGATAATGCCGTAATAAAAGACAAAGAGGTGTGCAGATATCATGGGAATCCCCATCTTGACCATGGCGGGAGCCACGAGAATGGCGAGAATGATGTAACATGCAGACGTGGGGAGTCCCATGCCCAGTATGAGACTGGTCAGTGCCGTAAAGATGAGCAGAATGAGCTTGCTGCCGCCCGACAGGTTTATTATGGCGGAGGAGATGACCAGTCCCAGTCCCGTCAGCGAAATGACACCCACCACGATCCCGGCCACCGCGCAGGCGCATGAGACGGGAGCGATGGCCCGGGAGTTGGCCTTGATGGCATCTACGATCTTGCTCAGATTGAGCCGTTCCTTCTTCTTGATAAAGCCGATGATGATAGTGGCCACTATGGCGTAGAAGGCGCACAGGGCCGGGGGATAAAAGGTGACGATCAAATATACAAGAATGATGATGGGAATCAGATTGTATGATTCCATCAGAGAGTCTTTGATGCGGGGCAATTCATCGGCCCTGAGGGGCCGAATCCCCGTCTTGACGGCCTCGATGTGCACGGCAATGTACAGTGAGAGATAGAAGAGTAAGGCCGGGATGGCGGCACTGAAGCAGATACTTCGATACTGAATGCCGGTGTACATGGACATGATGAATGCCGCGGCGCCCATTACGGGGGGTGCAAGCTGGCCGCCCGATGATGCCACCGCTTCAACTGCACCGGCATAGAAGGGCCGGTATCCCGCCTTCTTCATCATGGGGATACTGACGGTCCCCGTCATGACCACATTCGCCACGGCACTTCCCGATATCATGGCGACGAACCCACTGGCCACGACACCGGCCTTGGCCTGTCCTCCCCGCTGACGACCTGTCAGTGAGGTAGCCAGGTCGGTAAAAAAGTTCAAGGCCCCGGCAGCGGCAAGGAAAGAGCCTAATAAAACAAAATAGAATATTATAGAAGATGATACAATCAATGGCGTTCCGAAGATGCCGAAGTTGCTGTGTGCCATCTTTTCTCCTATCTTGAGGAAGGGAAGGCACTGCGTACTGATGACATCGGGACAATACTCACCCAGCCGGCTGTAGAGAATAAAAAGGAATGCGATGAAGGGCAGGGCAAAACCAAGCGCCCTGCGACAGGCCTCCAGGATCAGTAGTGTCACGATGACACCCACCACCTGTCCCGTCAGGCTGATTTCAGGTGCCTCTATCGTGTCGGCATAATTGACGATCAGATAGGTGAAGGAGGCTATGGTGAGAGCCGACAGGAAGATACTGGAAAAAAATTCAAACAATCCCTGACCCTGTTCACCTCGATTCCAGGAATAACTGAAAAAGACGACGATACAGATAAACATCATGTGCCAGCAGGCCAGGACATAGAGATAGGGCACGCCGATAACGATATAATAGGTATGATAGATAAGCAGTGCTATGCCTGCCAGAAAGATGACCCAATTATTGATTTTAGTAACCATTCCCCCTTTTGAACCTCCCCTTTGGATCTTCGATAGCTGTCTTCGTGGTGTGGTGCAACGTCCGTGACGTCTCTGTGTGCAGTGAGGCGATTCCATGCGGGTGACTCTGAGTCAGCCACCCCATGGAATCGCGCTCTATGTTGTTATTTCATGTTTTTTTCTCGCAGGGCCTGCGCCTTCTTCATCTTTTCCTCGAAGGCCGCGATACCCGGAACGTTTTTCTCCTTGAAATACTTCATCACTCCCGGATGGTAGGGAATGGGCATTTTCGGAAAGAGACTCGCATCCAGGGTGACCTGTTTCATCGATTCCACGCTTTCATAGAGCTCGTCCATGTGGTCATAGACGGCCTTTGCCATTTCATAGACCAGGTCTTCACTCAGACCGGGATCTATGACGATGCCGATGGGAACGCCGACGGTTCTCACTGCCTCGTCCTGGCCCTTGTAGGTCTTTGCCGGAATTTCGTAATCCATCAGTGCGGGATACATTTCGAGACTCTTCTTGATGCCCGCGTCGGTGAGACCAATGAACTGAATATTTCTCGTCTCCGAAAAGGAAAGGAGCGCAGAGGCGCGGAGTCCCGTCTGCCACGAGGCCACATCGATCTGCCCCATTCTGATCATGTCGTTCATCTCGCTCATATTTCCATGCGACATGGTCACGTCTTTCTTGAGGTCGATACCATGAGCGGCATAGACATCGTCAAAGTATATCCGTGCACTTGCACCCGGGGCCGGAACGGCCAGTTTCTTCCCCTTGAGATCGGCAATGGTCTTGATACCCTTTTCCTTTGTCGTCCAGATGTTCATGCAGAGCGTCTGGGCGGGAATGAAACCGAGGGCCATGTTCTTATAGGGGCCCTTATCCTTGTAGGGACCGGTCCCCGTATAGGCATAATAGAGATCGAGCCCCAGATCGAAGCCCATCATTCGTTCCTTCTTGTTGATGGCCAGGAGATTTGCCGTGCCTCCTCTACTGGTTACCGCTGTCCCCTTTACCTCGTCCTTCACATATTTATTGAAGAGCTGGGAAATAGCGGCACCGGTGGGATACCAGAGCCCCCCCGTACCGGCTGTACCAATTGCGACATAGGTTTTGGCAACACACTGCCCAGGAGCAGCAATAGAGAAGAAAGAGACCAGAAAAACGAACATTACCAAAACGTGTATACTTCTTTTGTGTATCATTGTAATCCTCCTTATGTTGTTATTTCATCCCGTGGCACTCTTGCAGTTCTGTCCCGCATCACCTCCTTTGCATTGTGATCTTCGGTCCCGTAAGGAACTGCGCGGCAAGCACACTCCCCGCCTATCGCGGCGGGTTGAGCGAGCGATCGTTTCCTCTGCCGCCAGTCTCAATGTACCATTCATTGCCCCCGGTGCTTCGATGCAACGGGACCGATATACAGTCTGTATTCATGACTCCGCAGTGCTGGTGAGACCGGCAAGAATATCGGCGGCCTGCCTCACCGTGCGTTCCATAACCTCTGCAACGGTCGGTATGTCTTTGATCCGTCCCACCGTCTGTCCGGTCATGAGTATCCCCTCTTCTATATCACCCTCGACGATGGCCTTCTCAAACAACCGTCTGCCCGCCGCATATCGCATCACGGAGGCGATGCCCCCTGTGCCGCTGCCCAGTCCGGGAGATTGTTTCCGTAGCCTGCCGATGGCCTTCACCAGTTCTGCAACGGACAGGTTTAGTGCCTGCTTCATGTGCACAGCTGCCGTTATGACATCAAAGGGGGGAAAGGCACTCCTTTTCATAAGCCCTTCTGCCGTTCTGCTTCGCAGGACACGGCAGTTGATACCGTCAAATGCCCTGTCGATGACGGTATCTTCTTCCGATGCCTTCACCCACGCGTCCTTGACGGCAGGGGGAATCTCTGCCTCTTTCGTGGCGGCCAGTCTGCATCCCATGGCAATACCGTCGGCCCCCAGTGCAAGGGCCGCGGCGAGCCCCCGTCCGTCGGCATACCCGCCGGAGCCGATACAGGGGATGCCGACCGATTCAGTGACCGTGGGAATCAAGACCAGGGCACCCACATTCCCTGCATGGGAAGCGGCCTCAGAACCGGTGACATTGAGCATGTCCGCGCCCAGTGACTCGGCACGAATGGCATGCTTCAAGAGGGCGACGCTTCCCATCACGGTACCGCCATAGGCATGCACGCCATCGATGAGCTTCCCGATGTCATCGGGCCGGCCGAGGGCATAATTGACCACGGGGACCTGTTCATCGATGACGATCTGCACGCGTGGTCGGGATCCGGCACCGAGGAGCACATTGACGCCGAAGGGTTTGTCTGTCAATTGCCTGATCTCGACAATAGACCGTCGAAGGTCATCTGCATCATAGCGAGTCCCCGCGAGGACACCCAGCCCGCCGGCATTGGAAACGGCTGCCACCAGCGCCGGGGTGGTCACTCTGTTCATACCCGAGAGCATGATCGGATGCTCTATCCCGCAGAGCTCCGTCATCCGTGTTGTAATGCTTGTTTTCCCGTGATTCTTCATGCCCCCTCGCGTTGTGCCGGTGCCACAGAGCCGGTGTCTCCGGTACCCATACATGTCCCTGATGGAAGGTACCGCCCGAGACCTGCGACCTATGCATGGAAAAGGCTGTTTACACAACACCCTCATCTTTCAGTGTCTGGAGTTGCTCCTGCGACATGCCCAGTACCTCGGTGTATATCTCTTCCGTGTGCTGCCAGGGGTAGGGCGCCGATCGATCCATTGTGGCCGGACATTCCGAGAAGTGCACCGGAAAACCAGCCGCCTTGATCCCTGTCTTGCCGGCCCGGGGATGAACGAGTTCACGGACCATCCCTCGATAGTGTAAATTCTCGTCTTCCAGTACCTCGGCGATCCCCGGTACATGATCACAGGGGACCTTGTGTTCCCGCAGCCGTCGAAGCGCCTCTTCACTGGTGAACTGGCTGACCCATTCGGTTACGATCACCTCCACCGTGTCGGTATGCTTGCACCGCAGTGACGGATTGGCAAACCGGGGGTCATCTGCGAGGTCCTCCCTCGACAGGGCCTTCAAGAGGGATGCCCACTGGGCATTGTTTGCCACGGCCACCACGATGTATCCGTCCTTTGTGGAAAATACGTTCCACGGTGCCAGGCGGGGATTTCTGTTGCCTGTTCGCATGGGGATACCCATCTTGAGATGCAGGTCCAGCGCCTCATCCATGATGAGAGAAAAACAGCTGTCCTGCATGGCGATGTCGATACGTTCTCCCTGACCGGTCTTCTCTCTCGAATAGAGGGCCGTCGAAATGCTCCACCCCGCGTAGAGAGAGGCCGTCATGTCACCGATCCATGCACCGCATCTGGCGGGAGGACCGTCGGGGAAACCGGTAATGTCCATGAGACCGCTTGCCGCCTGAATCGTCAGATCAAAGGCGGCCCTGTTTCTGGAGGGACCATCCTGACCATAGCCCGATATGGAACAGAAGACAATCCGGGGATTGATCTCCCGTAATGTGTCATAGTCAAAGCCCAGACGCTCCATGACACCGGGGGAAAAATTCTCCAGCACGACATCCGATTTGGCAACCAGCCGCTTGAATATATCCTTTCCCGCATCGCTCTTGAGATTGAGGGAAATACTTTTCTTGTTGCGATTACGCTTGAGATAGATGAGAGAAACATCGATGTCGCTCTTCATCTCATAATGGACACCCTCGGGTCCGGCAAAGGGGGGATTCCACCGGCAGGGATCACCCACCTTCGGTTGCTCGATCTTGAGCACTTCCGCTCCCATGGCAGCCAGATACATGCCGGTAAAGGGACCGGACAGATATGCCGTCAGATCCAAAACGCGAATCCCCTCCAGATGTTTTCTCATGACAACCTCCTGATTATTCCAAAATATCGCTATGTATTATCTATTGGTACACGCATTGCGACCGCCGGTATCGTGTGATAATGGCAGAAGGCAGGTACACGCAAATAAACCCACTGTAAACGCATCCATAATAATGTATACATTATTATTCTGTCAAGAACTTTTTGCGATGTAATTATCGCTTGCATCACTATGCGTCCACACAATGTTGTCTCAGGAAAACATCAGGAAAATCAGTCACAGGCACTACAGTCAAAAATAAGGCAATCTATATGGAAGAGAGGAGGTATCCTGTATAACTACAGTATAATTATAGCATGAATATATTTCTAAACAAAGTCGATACTTTCCCTCGATCTCCATAGGGGGACTCTTCCTTTGCAGTACACGGGGGTGCCCCGGGGTCACCGGTGAGACGGCAGGTTGCATGCCTTGCAGGGGGATCTGCCTGCGGGCGTGTCAGCGCGCCGCCGTCGTGTCTCGTCTGAAGAGACGATCAAGGTAGGAAAGACTCTGTCTGAGATCCTTATTGTAATCCTCGTCATCGTCGCTGAGACGCCAGTGGGGGAATATCCGGGCGAGTGTTTCATGAAAGAGCCAGGGGTGCGTAAAGACCCTGCCTGCCAGCGCCTCGACGGCACCTTTCTGTCCCGCCGTGATCTCGGTGGTATCGAGTTTCGCAATCTTTTCCGCTGTGATCTCCAGTTCGTCCACTTCCGTATACTGCATGATGACGGCCATTTCTCTGCGTGTCACCCGCTCCCCCTGCGCCTGCGACAGGGCGTCCCGGAAGTCAACGGCCCGGGAAAATTCTTTTCCCGCCAGAGGGGCGAGATACCCCGTGTCCTTACCCGTCCTGCCGATACGTTCCACGTTCTCTGCCGTGACCCGGTAGGTGAGGGGGCGGTAGGTCTGCTGCTGGAAGACGTTTTGCAGGAAAAAGAGGGAAATAAAACTGATGAGAGCGGCGATAATGGGGGTGGCCAGCCACCCGTTTGCGATGCCCCCCACCAGTCGCCATCTGATGTTTCTTCCCCCCCTGAGGAGGCCGATGCCGATGACGGCACCCACGATGGCCTGGGAACTGGAGACGGGAACAAGTGGTAGCGATGGAAGGCCGTGGCTGATGAGAAACCCTTCCAGGCCCAGCGACGCGAAGAGAAAGAGGACGATGGAGTGGGCACCGACGGCGACGAAGGCCGCCACCGGCGAGAGCTGCACGATACCCTCACCCACCGTCATGATGACCCGTTTCGAATAGGTAAAGACACCGACGGCGATGGCTATGCCGCCGACGAGAAAGAGCTGCTGGGCCGCAGTCATTGAAACGACGCCGGCAATGGAAAGATCGGTAAAGGGTGATACGGGGACGAAGATCCCCATGACCGTCGATATGTTATTCGCCCCCATGGAATAGGCACCCAATGCCCCCACTAAGATCAGGCCGTATCTGATCGATATGTCCAGCGTAAACATGTCGATGCTGAGATATTTGATAGTGCAGGCTACCAGTTTGTACAGGATAATAGCAAAGAGGGCCGCCAGTATGGGGCAGATGATCCAGGTCAGCAGGATCTTGATGAGGATGTCATAGTCCGTCGGGGAACCGGTAAACAGGTTCCACCCGACGATGCCGCCGATGATGGCCTGAGAGGTGGAGACGGGGATTCCCGCCCGCGTCATGACCAGTATGGTGATGGCGGAGGCGAGGGCGACGATGAAGGCACCGGCAATGGCATTGATCGATCCCAGCCGTATCAGTGTGTCCGTCACGCCGGCCCCACTGATCACCGCCCCCAGGATGACAAAGACACTGCAGCAGATCGCCGCCGTCCTGAAACTGATCATCTTCGATCCCACGGCGGTACCGAAGACATTTGATGTATTGTTGGCGCCCAGTGACCAGCCGAGAAAGAGGCCGCTTGAGAGGAAAAATGCAACCATGGGAGCCTCTATATGGACCGTTGTGTGGAGTCGACAGTGAGACGGGGACACCGTCCTGACGGTGCCCCGCGGGTGGACCCGATCTTCCTGCCCCGTCGGGTACGTTGTCACGGCCCTTCTCGATACCCGATGTCCTCTTGAACAGCCTGAATCCCATGGTGCCATCCTCGTTTCTACGCGACACTGAGGCACCGGAAGGGTGCCTCAGTGTGATTGTGTTCAGTGTATCATAGTGTGATGCATGACACATATAACAAAGAATGTGATGGTAATGCAAAAAAAGATGTACTAAATTGCTAAAATGTTTTAGGAAAAACATGCACCAACGGCAAAGGCGGTTTTTTTGAAAAATTTTTTAATTCCATGAATTTTCATGTTGCAAATAACAAAATGTTATGATACGAGTAGGGCGAAATGAACCTTAATCAACTAAAAATATTTTATTATACAGCGAAGTGTGGAAGGCTCAGCCTGGCAGCGGAGGCGCTCCATATAACGCAGCCCGCCGTGACGAAGGGTATTCAGCGCTTTCAGAAATACTACGGCATCAAGTTTTTTAACCTCTTCGGCAAGAAGCTGGTCCTGACTGATGCCGGAAAGGTCCTCTTCGGCATCGCCGAGGAAATCTTTGAACTTGAAAGCCAGGCCGAAGAGAGCATCCGTGATTTTCAGCAGCGGCAGAAGGGCCATATTCGCATCGATGCCAGTGAGGCCTTCGGCACCTATTACCTTCCTCCGACCATTATCGCCTTCAGCAAGCTCTATCCCAAGATACGGCTCTCCGTGAACATCATGAGAACGGAGAATGTCGTAGCCAATGCCGCCAGCCTCAATTGCGATATCGGGTTTATATCCTATCCGGTCAACCACCGGAAGGTGGTCATAAAAAAGATCATGGAAGACAACCTGATGCTGATCACGCACCCCGATCACCCGCTCGTGAAAAAGGGGATCTGTGAGGCGAAGGATCTGGATCAACAGTTGCTGGTGACCCACGAGCGGGGATCTGCCACGTACAATATCACCGAGGCCTATCTGAAAAAGAACGATATCACCGTTTTCAAGTCCTTGGAACTGTCCAGTAACGAAACGATCAAGCGGGTAGTATCAGAGGGTGCCGGCATTGCCATTTTGTCCCGCAAGATCGCGAAAAAGGAGATTGAAACGGGGAGAGTGGCCGGTGTCCCCCTCCGGGACACCTTGAAGAGAACCTTTTACATGGTCTATCACAAGGACAAGTACATCTCAGAGACACTGCAGAGTCTGATGGATCTGCTGGCTAACTGGCTTACCGAATACGCCCAAAAGGCAGACACAATCGAGAGATAATCCTGCAGACAGGGCATCTCCTGACCGGCAGGGACCGGGGGATCGCCATACCCCCCTTTTCCCTGATTCCTGCGCGATTCTGTGATTTCACCCCTGCCTCCGCGGGAATCCATGGGACATCAAGACCGCCTCCGGGCTGTACCGTCCCCCCTTCATCCCCCCGCATCGCCGTGACGGTTTATCATATTGAACCGATACTGCCGTTGTGCTATGGTGGATGCCATTTTCAGTGGAGGTATCTATGCAACAAGATTTGACTCTCGGAGTGATGCTGGAAGAAAGCTGTCGCGCCTATCCCCATAACATGGCGACTGTCTATGAAGACAAGGTGCTGACCTATCATGAATTGGGCCGGGCCGTCAATGCCGTCGGGAACCGGCTGGCCCGGATGGGTATTGTAAAGGGGGACCGGGTGGCCGTCATGCTTCCCAATATACCCGAATTTATCATATCCTATTTTGCCGTGGTGAAGCTGGGTGCCGTCGCCGTTACCATCAACACGATGTCCACACCCTATGAACTGAGGCACCTGCTGTCCGACAGTGACGCGCGTGCCCTCATCACAACACCGAAGGCGGTGAAGAGATTCGAAGAAATCCGGGGTGATTGTCCGCTTTGCCACTACCTCATCGTTACCGATGGGGACACCGGTGACGCCTCCATCGCCGAGGCCTGTGCATCGGGCCCCCATGAGTGGGCGGCGGGAGAAATTTCGGGGGACGATCCGGCCGTCATGATCTATACGGCCGGTCTCACCGGCAAGCCCCTCGGCGCCGTCCTCACCCATCGTAATCTCGCGACGCAGTCGGTCCTGGTGCGTGATATGATCGGCGCCGACGAACATGACCGGGGGCTCTGCCTCATTCCCCTCTTCCATTCCTTCGGTGCCGTTGCCAACATGCTGGGCACGTTGAAGATAGGCGCCAGTCTCGTCATGATGGACCACTTTAATGTGGACGGCATATTCAGGGCCATAGAAGGGCAGGGGATTACCTACATCGCCGCCGTTCCGAGACTCTTTCTCGGTATGTTCATCCATGAGGCGGCCGATACATACAACCTGGATTCCCTCAGGATATGCATCACCGGCGGTTCCGCCATGGCGGCGGAATTTATTCATACCTTTGAAGAGAAGTTCGGTGTGAAGCTGCTGGAGGGATACGGCCTCACCGAGGCCTCGCCCGTCTGTTCCTTCAGCAGAATCGATATGGCGCAGAAACCGGGTTCCATCGGTATCCCCATCCCCGATGTGGAGGCAAAGATTATCGATGAGGCCGGGAGGGAACTGCCGTCGGGTCAGACGGGGGAACTGGTAGTCAGAGGTCCCAATGTCATGGAGGGATACTATAAGAATGAGGCAACGACGGCCGAGGTCATCCGTGATGGATGGCTCTACACGGGAGACCTGGCGCGGATCGATGACGATGGCTATATCTTCCTCACCGGCCTCAAGAAGCGGATGATCATCACCAGTGGATTTAATGTATATCCCCGGGAGGTGGAGGATGTGCTCCGGATGCACGATGCCGTTGCCGACGCCCGGGTGGTGGGAAAACCCGATATGATGCGGGGGGAAACGGTCAAGGCGATCGTTATAAAGCGCGCAGGGGCCGACGTCGATGGCAAGACCATCATGAAGCACTGCAGGATCTATCTGTCTCCCTACAAGACTCCCCGGACGGTGGAGTTTGTGGAGCACTTCGACTGACACTGATAACAGAAATGACCATGGGGGAGCATTCGCCATGCACGATGCCGTTATGGTAAGTGGAGCGAGGACCGCCGTCGGTACCTTTGGCGGTTCACTGAAGGATATGAGCTGTGCCGATCTGGGTGCCATTGTGATCAGGGAGGCGATGCAGCGGGCCGGTCTGCGACCCGCGATCTCGGATGCCGTGAGAGCGGCGCGGCCCCGTATATTCGGCGATTTCGACATGACCGACCTGAACGGCAGGTATTACGAGTATGACGAGTCCTTGACGCCTGTCTATGTCGATGAATGCATCATGGGCAACGTCATCCAGGCGGGGCAGGGACAGAATCCGGCGAGGCAGGCCGCCATCTACGCGGGGCTTCCGGAAGAGACCACCGCCATGACAGTGAACAAGGTCTGTGCCTCGGGTATGAAGGCCATCGCCCTGGCCGCCCAGGCCATCCGGGCCGGTGATGCCGATATCATCGTCGCGGGGGGCATGGAGAACATGAGCAGGGCCCCCTATGCCCTCCCCGATGCCCGCTGGGGATACCGGATGGATATGCCCTTCGGCAGCATCGTGGACATCATGGTCCATGACGGGCTCTTCGAGACCTTCAACGGGTATCACATGGGGCTGACGGCGGAGAACATAGCCGATCAATATGGTATCACCAGAGAAGAGCAGGACGAACTGGGCCTGCTCAGTCACCGGCGGGCGATGGCGGCCATTACGACGGGTGCCGTGGCAGGGGAGATCGTGCCGGTATCCGTTCCCCAGCGCAGGGGAGATCCCCGGATATTCGATGTCGATGAACGTCCCATGGAGACGACCATGGAGGAGATGGCCGGGCTCCGGCCCGCTTTCAAGGCGGACGGGACCGTGACGGCAGGGAACGCATCGGGCATCAACGATGCCGCCTGTGCCGTTGTCGTCATGAGTGCCGCACGGGCGCGCGAACTGGGGCTGCAGCCCCTTGCCGCCATCAGGGGCTGTGCCGCCGGTGGTGTAGATCCCGCCTATATGGGTCTGGGACCGATTCCGGCTACACGAAAGGTGATGCAGCGACTGGGATGTGGAATCAGCGATTTCGATCTCATCGAACTGAATGAGGCCTTTGCCTGCCAGGCCATCGCCTGCATGCGGGAGCTGGATATCGATCTCGATCGGTGCAACCTCAACGGGAGCGGTATCTCCATCGGTCACCCCATCGGGTGCACCGGCGCGCGGATCACCTACAGCCTTGCCATGCAGATGCAGCAGCGGGACTGCACCCTCGGTCTTGCCACGCTGTGTATCGGCGGCGGTCAGGGGATGGCCCTGGTCCTGGAACGGTAATCACGGAGGGGAGGACAGACGATGGACTTTCAGACTATGCTGTTTGACGTGCACGAGGGGATTGCCACCATTACCTTCAACAGGCCCCAGGCACTGAATGCGATGAACCGGGAGACGATGGGGGAACTGGCCCGGGCCGCGGCCACCTGCCGTGATGATGAGACGATCAGGGCGGTGATCCTTACCGGGGGCGGTGACAGGGCCTTTGTGGCTGGTGCCGACATCAAGGAGATGGAGGCACTGCGACCCCGTGAGATACTGGAATTTCTGGAACTGGGCCATGAAACGCTACGGCTCATCGAGGTCATGCCGAAACCCTCCATCGCCGCTGTCAACGGCTTTGCCCTGGGGGGAGGGACGGAAATAGCCCTTGCCTGTGACGTGAGATTTGCCGCCGAACATGCCCGGTTCGGTCAGCCCGAAATGATGATCGGTCTCATTCCCGGCTGGGGCGGTACCCAGAGACTGCCGCGCATCGTCGGTATGGGGCGGGCGAAGGAACTCATAATGGGCGGAGAGCAGGTAGACGCCAGGCGTGCCTATGAGATGGGGCTCGTCAACCGGGTGGTACCGGCGGAATCACTGATACCGGAGGCGAGGGCATTTGCCATGAAGCTTGCCGCCATGCCCCCCTTCGGCCTCAAGATGGCAAAACAGGCGATGAACTACGGCGGTGATATGTCCGTCGACAGTGCCATCAGGCTGGAGATGGAATGCTGTGCCCAGTGTTTCAGCACGGAAGATCAGAAAGAGGGCATGCGGGCCTTCCTGGAGAAGAGAAAACCCCTGTTCCGGGGGTACTGAGAAAGGGTGAACCGGGGGAAGTACCGTGCACCTTCAAAAAAGGAGTGGAACAGAGGATGAACTTGCAACCCGCTGAAGAACAGAAGATGGTGCGGGACATGGTTGCCCGCTTTGTCGACGAAGAGATCAAACCGGTGGCCGCCGAACTGGACCGGACACACCGCCATCCCCAAGAGCTGTGCCGCACGCTGGGGACCATGGGGCTCATGGGTGTGGCCGTCCCCGAGACATATGGCGGCGCGGGTATGGACAATGTCACCTATGTCATGGCCCTGATAGAGATTTCCCGAGGCTGCGCAAGCTGCGGCGTTATCGTCTCCGTGAACAATTCCCTCTACGGCTATCCCCTCAATACCTTTGGAACGGATGAACAGAAGAGGCGATTTCTCGCCCCCGTGGCGGGAGGCGAGGTGGAGGGGTGTTACGCACTGACCGAGGCCGATGCCGGTTCCGATGCCGCCGCGCTGCGGTGCCGGGCCGAACTGAGAGGGGACCGCTATATCGTCAACGGGACAAAAAAATTCATCACCAGCGGCAATGTGGCACGCTATTGCGTCCTGGCCGCCACCGAGGACCCCGCGAAGGGGTATAAGGGGATACTGAACCTCATCGTCGATCTGGACGATACGCCGGGCTTTTCACTGGGGACAGTGGAGGAGAAGATGGGCATCAGGGCATCGGGGACGGCGGAACTCATCTTTGAGGATGCCGAGATACCGGCGGAGAACCTCCTCGGCAGGCCGGGCGAAGGGTTCAGGCAGATGATGATGGGGCTCGACGCGGGGCGGATCGGTATCGGGGCACAGGCCTGCGGTATCGGCAGGTCAGTCCTCGAGGACTCCCTGGGCTATGCACAGGAGCGGGTCCAGTTTGGGAGGTCTATTGCCTCCTTTCAGGCCATCCAGTGGAAACTGGCCGACATGGCGACGGAACTGGATGCGGCGGAACTCCTGCTCCTCAGGGCCGCCTGGCTGGAGGATCAGGGGCATGATTTCGAGAAGGAAGCGGCCATGGCGAAGATGTATGCCTCCGATGTGGCCATGAAGGCGGCCGTCGAAGGGGTACAGATATTCGGCGGCTACGGGTACTGCACCGACTATCCCGCGGAACGTCACATGCGTGATGCCAAGATCTGTCAGATCTATGAAGGGACCAACGAGATTCAGCGGGTGGTCATTGCCCGGAAGCTCCTGGGGATGCGATAGCTGCCTGCAGGATCACGGGGAAAGCTTTTTGTCATGGTGTCAGTTATGATACCCCGGTAAAAAGTCTAATTTTCTCGCTTGACGACCATTTCGGGGATGATCTCGGCGTTTGGCTAAAAATCTAAAACTCGTGCTGACGCACTCAGACAGTTAGATCTTCTTGACGCCAACCACCGCAATCATCTCGTTCCCGAAATGCTCAAATCCGCTCGAAAAAGACTTTTTGCGATTATATAAATGTCAGGAAAGGGATTAGTGCCATGGATTTTTCGTTACAGCGATCACCCGTCTATGACGGTGTGACGGGGCCCCTCCTGCTGGTCATCCTCGACGGCATGGGGTTATACCGGGGGAAGGATGAGGGATATCCGGGGAATGCCCTGGACATTGCCGCACCTGCAACCCTGGGACGGCTCATGAAAGAGGAACGGATCGTTACCACCCTCAAGGCCCACGGCAGGGCGGTGGGCATGCCCACCGATGACGATCAGGGGAACAGCGAGGTGGGGCATAACGCCCTCGGTGCGGGTCGGGTCTTTGCCCAGGGGGCCCAGCTGGTGGCGGAGGCCATCGAAAGGGGCAGCCTCTTTGAGGGCGCTGCCTGGCAGGAGATGATGGACGCGGTCCTCAGGGGACACCGGCCGATGCACTTCATCGGACTGGTATCCGATGGGAATGTCCACAGCAGCCTGTCGCACCTCCTGGCGCTCATCGGGGCCTGCGACCGTGCGGGCGTTGAAGAGGTCTATGTCCACGGCCTGCTCGACGGCCGCGACGTGCCCCCCCTCAGTGCCCTTCGCTATTTCGGAGAACTGGAGGATTATCTCTGGTCGGTGAGGACACGGGCGGCACGGGAGGGCAAGAGACGCAGATACTTCGTGGCATCGGGCGGCGGGAGGATGGTCACCACCATGGACCGCTATGAGGCCGACTGGTCCATCGTCGAGCGGGGCTACCATGCCCACGTCCTCGGTGAGGGGCCGAAATTCCCCGACAGCCTCACCGCCATTGTAAGGCTCCGCGAGGCCGAGGGTACGGATGACCAGAATATGGGTCACTGGGTCATCGCCGACCCCGAAGATGAGGCGAAACCGATGGCAACGATGGGCGACGGCGACGGCGTGATACTCTTCAACTTCCGAGGCGACCGGGCCCTGGAAATAAGCCGCGCCTTTGTGGAAGACGATTTCTCGGGATTCCGGCGGAAGGCACGGCCCGCAGTCTTCTATGCGGGCATGCTCGAGTATGATGCCGATACCCGCATGCCGCCGCGGTACCTGGTGTTACCCCCGGCCATCGACCGCACCCTGTCGGAATATCTGGCAAAGAACGGGATTTCGCAGTATGCCCTCAGTGAGACACAGAAATTCGGCCACGTCACCTATTTCTGGAACGGGAACAATTCGGCCAAGTTCGATGAGGAGACGGAGACATGGAAGGAGATCGAGTCCGACCGCCTGTCCTTTGACCAGGCACCCCGCATGAAGGCGAAGGAACTGGCCGACGAGACCATCGCGGCGCTCCGTTCAGGGACATACCGCTTTTTGCGCATCAATTTTCCCAACGGCGACATGGTAGGGCACACGGGCTCACTCCCCGCAGCGGTGGAGGCAGTGGGGGCCGTCGATGAGGCCCTGGGACGGCTCGTCGATGCCGTCGATGAACTGGGAGGGACCCTGATCGTGACGGCCGACCACGGCAACTGTGAGCAGATGTACGAGGTGGACAAGAAGACGGGGAAGGCCGTGCAGGCGGGCGACGGCTTCAAGCCAATGACGAGTCACACGCTCAATCCCGTCCCCTTTATCATCCACGGCCCCGATACGCCGCGATACGAACTGAATCAGGAGATCGATGGAGGGGGACTGGCGAATGTGGCCGCCACGATTCTTGCACTCCTCGGCTATGAGCACCCCGATGACTACCTCGAATCGCTGATAAGGATTGCCGGCCGCTAGCCGAAACCCCATAGGAAAGGGGCACCGCCCTCACAGAGCGGTGCCCCTCATGCATGGCAGCCACTCCCGGACCGGGGGAGCTATTGCCGTTTGTCCAGTTCTTCCGACCGCAGTTGCTTCCGCAGTATCTTTCCCACATTGGTCTTGGGAAGTTCCCCGCGGAATTCGATCTCAGAGGGATGTTTGTATCGTGCCAGCTTGTCTCTGCAGAATTCGATCATCTCCTCTTCGGTGGCCGTCTGCCCCTCCTTGAGAACGACGAAGACCTTGATGTTTTCACCCCGCTTGGGATCGGGGATACCGATGGCGCAGGCCTCCTGCACCTTGGGATGCTCATAGAAGACCTCGTCTATGTCACGGGGGTATATATTGTAGCCTCCCGAAATGATCATATCCTTCTTCCGGTCCACGATGTAGAAGTACCCGTCCTCATCCATGGTGGCGATGTCACCGGTGAAACACCAGCCGTCCCGGATCGTATTGGCCGTTTCCTCGGGCATGCCGAGATATCCCTGCATCACCTGCGGTCCCTTGATGATCAATTCACCCGATTCGCCCCTGGGGACGTCTGTCTTTCCCTCTTCGAGGTCGACGATCCTGCACTCCGTATCGGAAATGGGGACACCGATACTCCCCACCTTGCGTACACCGCCGGCGAAGGGATTGATGTGTGTCACCGGTGTCGTCTCTGTCAGGCCGAAACCTTCAACGATGACCGCCCCGGTGGCCGCCTCGAAGTTGTGGATGACCTCCACGGGGAGGGGGGCACTGCCCGAAAAACACCCCTTGATGGAGGTCATGTCCGTCTTCTTGACATTGGGATGGTTGAGCATGCCGATGTACATGGTGGGAACGAGGGGCGCAAAGGTGGGTCTGAACTTCGCGATGGCCTCGAGCAGGGGCTCCGGCTGCGGTTTGGGAACGAGGATATCGGTCCAGGCAAAGAAGATTCCCAGATTCATGGCCGTGGTCAGACCGAAGACGTGAAAGAAGGGGAGCGCCCCCAGCATGATCTCTTCACCCTCCTTGAAGGTGGGGAACCAGGCACGGATCTGTTGTACCTGCCTGCTCAGATTGGCGTGGGTGAGCATGACCCCCTTGGAGACCCCTGTCGTGCCCCCCGTGTACTGGTACATGGCCACATCGTCAAAGCCTATCTCCACGGCGGGGGTGGCGTCGTCGTATCCCGCGATACAGTCCTTCCATTTGTAGACATTGTCGGCTGCCTTGACATCGGCGGCAAGCTTCTTCTTTTTTCCAACCAGCGGGAAGAGGATGCTCTTCGGGAAGGGGAGGTAATCACCGATCGATGTATAGACGATTTCCCTGATCCCCGTCTTGGGCCTCAGATCGATCATCCGGTTTGCCAGGAGATCGAGGGTGATGAGGACCTTGGAATCTGAATTGTTGAACTGATATTCCAGTTCACGATCGGTATAGAGGGGGTTGTTCATGACCGTGATGGCGCCCAGTTTCAGTGTGGCGAAGTATGCCACGACACAGGGGATCAGGTTGGGCAGGAGAAT